>Ga0302279_10000095_pt1 | contig 118305 bp, 116 predicted proteins | sample III_Bog_N3_3_FD_194541 | JGI IMG/M metagenome (GOLD analysis project Ga0302279, IMG submission 194541) | Peat permafrost microbial communities from Stordalen Mire near Abisko, Sweden - III_Bog_N3_3 | ecosystem: Environmental > Terrestrial > Soil > Wetlands > Peat | place: Sweden: Abisko...
CTCACCGACCCTCCTCCCGAAGAGGAGGGTAAGCAAGAGATACGGCGACTGCTCCTTCTACACGCGGAAGCGCCCGGCTCGGTCGGGCGGCAATATGGGCGGGCAGCGTAACGTCGCGAACCAGCGCGCCCCGGATGCTGTCCGGCGGCGCTCATCTCAGCCGCCGGCCCTGGAAAATTCGTCGGCGCGAAAATGCCGCGCGATCTGATCGAGCACCGCGTTGATCATGCCGGTCTCCTCGCCGTCGACGAAGGCATCCGCGACATCGACATATTCCGAAACCACGACGCGCCCCGGAATATCCTTGCGATGCTCCAGTTCGTAGCTGCCGGCGCGCAGCACCGCGCGCAGGATGGCGTCGATCCGCTGCAGCGGCCAGCCCTTCGACAGCGCATCGTCGATCAGGGGATCAAGCTTGCCCTGGTCGCGCACCACGCCGGACACCACGTCGCGGAAGAAGGCGGCTTCCGCCGGCAGGTATTTGTCGCCTTCGACCTCGCCGCCGAGCCAGTGGCTCTCGAACTCCGCAAAAATGTCGTTGATACCGGCGCCGCCGATATCCATCTGGTACAGCGCCTGCACCGCCGCCAGCCGCGCCGCGCCGCGCCGGTTGGCTTTGCGGTCGAGGGCCTTGGCCGGCTTCTTGTCGCGGGCGTTGTCATGCTCTGCCATGGTCAGGTCCGCGCCAGCCGGCGCTTGATCCGCAGCATCGCAAGTGCCGCGCGCGCCGCGTCGCCGCCCTTGTTGAGTTCGCCGGCGCGGGCCCGCGCCCAGGCCTGGGCGTCGGTGTTGACGGTGATGATGCCGTTGCCGAGCGGAAGCTTTCTTGCAACCGACAGGTCCATCAGCGCGCGCGAGGATTCCATCGAGACGATCTCGAAATGAATGGTGTCGCCGCGGACCACGCATCCCAGCGCGATCGCGGCGTCATAGGGCCTGCCGCGGTCGGCGGCGGCGTCGAGCGCGATCGCGATCGCGGCAGGAATTTCCAGCGCCCCGGGCACGGTGATGACGTCGTAGGCGACGCCGGCGGCCTTCAGCTCGGCGACGGCGCCTTCCAGCAGCGCATCCTGGATGTCGTCATAGAAGCGCGCCTCGACGATCAGCGCATGCGCGCCGGAAATGTCGGTCTGGTCCTTCAACTCTGCGCGCCGCGCGTCCGCCATCTCAGTCCCGCCAATATCGAGCAATTGGTGCGGGTTTTAGGCGCAGCGGCGACCAAAGCCAAGGCCTGCGTCTATTTCATTTCCGACAGCCGCGCGGCGTAGCGCGCCATCAGATCGACCTCGAGATTGACCTCGCCGCCCGCGCGCCAGCCGCCCAGCGTGGTGACGTTGAGGGTATGCGGGATGATCAGCACCGAAAACGCGACATCCTGCACCGTATTTACCGTCAGCGACACGCCGTCCAGCGTCACCGAGCCCTTGGCGGCGATGAAGCGCGCCAGTTCCCGTTCCGTCCGCAGCTCGAACCGCGCCATGTCCGGCAGATCGTCGCGCCGCTCGATGGTGGCGATGCCGTCGGCGTGGCCAGCGACGATATGACCGCCGAGTTCATCGCCGATCTTGAGGGCGCGCTCGAGGTTGAGCCTGGTGCCGACGCTCCAGTGCTTGGCCGTGGTCATGGCCAGCGTCTCGGCGGCGGCATCGACCTCGAACCAGGTCCGGTCGCGCGCGATACCGGATCCGACCACCGTGAGACAGACGCCGTTGCAGGCGATCGAGGCGCCGTCGGCGATTCCGGCGCGGTCGTAGCTGCAGGCGATGCGCAGCCGGTGCAGCTGGCCCTGCGCCGTCGGCGTCAGGGCGACGATCTCGCCGATGTCGGTGACTATGCCGGTGAACATGAGAACTCCACCTGTCGGATCTGGATTTTCGGATTCGATGCCGCGACAGCAATCCCGGACGGAGGTTTCGATGTTTCAACGAATCGTCCCTGCCAACGCAGGCACCCCCGCGACGAGCCCAATCGCGCACGTCGCGGCGGCGCGGAGTCCGGTTTCGGCACGGGGGCAGAGGCGTTTTTCACTTTCGAGGCCAGGGCTGATGGGTTCCTGCGTTCGCAGGGACGAGCCGTTGCGAGGTTGTGCAAGGCCAAGGCTTCGATCCAAATCATCAGGCCCGCCCGTAAATCGTCAGGGTGTCGCGTTGCAGTGTTTCGCTGCCACGAACGGCGAAGGCCGGCGACCCGGTGATGGCGGTCAGCGGCAGGGCATCCAGCGCGTCGATGCCGCCGGCGCCGATCGGATCGGGGCCGCGCAGCAGCCAAACCTCATCGACCAGACCGGCCTCGACAAAGGAAGACGCCACCCGCGCGCCGCCTTCGACCAGCAGCCGGGTGATGCCCTTGCCGGCCAGCGCATGCAGCACGGCGTTGAGATCGAGTCCCGGCGGCGGCGCGGCCGTCACCGGCACCCGGATCACCTGCGCGCCGGCGGCGCCGAGCTTCATCGCCGCGGGCGCTTCCGCAAGGTCCGAGGTCATCACCCACAGCGGCGTCTCGCGCGCCGAATGCACCAGCCGGCTGGCGCCGGCAATCCGCAGGCTGCGGTCCAGCACCACCCGCACCGGCGAGCGCGCCGCCATGCCGGGCAGCCGGCAGGTCAGCTCGGGATCGTCGGCGCGCACGGTGCCGATCCCGACCAGAATCGCGTCGCATTGCGCGCGCAGCAGATGCACCCGCGCCTGCGCCGCTTCGCCGGTGATCGCCACCGGCGTGCCGCCGGCCGCGCCGATCCTGTCGTCGGCGGATACCGCAAGCTTGAGGATGACATGGGGACGCCGATCGCGGATGCGCCTGAAATGCCCGGCATGATCGTGCGCGGCTTCCCTGGCGCACAGACCGATATCGACGACGATGCCGGCGGCGCGAAGTTTGGCGTGGCCCTGGCCGGCCACTTCCGGATTGGGGTCCTCGATCGCCGACACTACCCGCGCGATCCCGGCGGCGACGACGGCGTCGGCGCAGGGCGGCGACTTGCCGACATGCGAGCACGGCTCCAGGGTCACATAGAGCGTGGCGCCGGCGGCCGCAGCGCCTGCCCGCCGCAGCGCCTCCGGCTCGGCATGGGGCCGGCCGCCCGCTTGCGTCCAGCCGCGGCCGACAATGACGCCGTCCTTGACCACCACCGCGCCGACGGCGGGATTGGGCCAGGTACGGCCCTGCCCGCGGCGTCCCAGCGTCAGCGCCAGCTGCATGAAACGCAGGTCCGATGCTTTCGACATCCTGGCTTGCTGCGCGTACTGGTCTTCCAGAATGCGGAAGATCATTTGCGCAACGTGGCCAGCCGCGCGTCGTCGTCGCCGGAGAGCTCGCCGAGCACGGTCTCAAAATCCTTGGCTTCACGAAAATTGCGATAGACCGAGGCGAAGCGGACATAGGCGACGTCGTCGAGATGGCGCAGATGTTCCATCACGATCTCGCCGATCGCCTCCGACGAAATCTCGGCCTCGCCGCCGCTCTCGAGCTCGCGCACGATCGCCGACACCATGGTCTCGACCCGCTCCGGATCGACCGGCCGCTTGCGCAGGGATATCTGCAGCGAGCGCACCAGCTTGTCGCGGTCGAACGGCACCCTGCGGCCGTTGCGCTTGATGACCGTGAGTTCGCGCAGCTGCACGCGCTCGAAGGTGGTAAAGCGGAAATTGCAGGTCAGGCAGATCCGCCGCCGCCGGATCACGGCGGAATCCTCGGTCGGACGCGAGTCCTTCACCTGCGTATCGAGACTGTTGCAGCTGGGACATCGCATTCAACTGGACCTTATTGATAGATCGGGAAGCGGTCGGTGAGCGCCTTGACCCGTTCCTTGATCGCGGCTTCCACCAGCGGCGCCTTGCCGTCCTGCGCTTGCGCGATCGCGTTGAGCACCTCGGCGATCATGGCGCCGACCTGCTGGAATTCGGCAACGCCGAAGCCGCGCGTGGTCGCCGCCGGCGTGCCCAGCCGCAGGCCCGAGGTGACGAACGGCGTTTCCGGATCGAACGGGATGCCGTTCTTGTTGCAGGTGATCGCCGCGCGCACCAGCGCCTTTTCCGAGACGTTGCCCTTGAGGCCCTTGGGCCGCAGGTCCACCAGCATCAGATGGTTGTCGGTGCCGCCGGACACGATGTCGAAGCCGTGGGCGCGCAGGCTCTCGGCCAGCGCCCTGGCGTTCTCGACCACGTTCTTGGCGTAGATCTTGAATTCCGGACGCAGCGCCTCGGCAAAGGCCACCGCCTTGGCGGCGATCACATGCATCAGGGGGCCGCCCTGCAGGCCCGGGAAGATCGCCGAATTGAACTTCTTGGTCAGCGCCTCGTCGTTCCACAGCATCAGGCCGCCGCGCGGCCCGCGCAGCGACTTGTGGGTCGTGGTCGTCGTGACATGGGCATGGGGCACCGGCGAGGCATGCACGCCGCCGGCGACCAGGCCTGCGAAATGCGCCATGTCGACCAGGAAATAGGCGCCGACGCTGTCGGCGATCTCGCGAAACCGCTTGAAGTCCCAGGCTCGCGAATAGGCCGAGCCGCCGGCGATGATCAGTTTCGGCCGCACCTGTTCGGCCTGCCTTGCCACCGCATCCATGTCGATGACCTGGTCCTCGCGCCGCACGGTATAATGCGAGGCCTTGAACCACTTGCCGGACATGTTGACGGGTGAGCCATGGGTGAGATGGCCGCCGGCGGCCAGGTCGAGGCCCATGAAGGTGTCGCCGGGCTGCAGCAGCGCCAAAAATACCGCCTGGTTCATCTGGCTACCGGAATTCGGCTGCACATTGGCAAAGCCGGCGCCGAACAGCTTCTTGGCGCGGTCGATCGCCAGCGTTTCCACCACGTCGACCCATTCGCAGCCGCCGTAATAGCGATTGCCCGGATAGCCCTCGGCATATTTGTTGGTCAGCACCGAGCCCTGCGCCTCCAGCACCGCGCGGCTGACGATGTTTTCGGATGCGATCAGCTCGATCTCGTGGCGCTGCCGGCCGAGTTCACCGGCGATCGCGGCGGAAATCTCCGGATCGGCCCCGGCAAGGCCGGCCGTGAAGAACGAGTCGGGCGCGGAACCGGTAGTGGCGGCGGATTTGGCGCTGGCAGGAGAGCTCATGGACGAAATATCTCCACCGCCGCAGCCGGTTAGGGGCATTGCGGTCGGTCACGTGTGGCGGTCGAAGCGGCGTGAGCGAATTAGCACATCGGCCGGAAATGGCCAAGCGCTTGCGGTATTAGCCTTTTATTTATGCAAGATATGGTGGCTCGCGATGGGGTAGACATTTTTTTCGGTGGTGGCGGGGTACCAAGCGCCGGCGCGCCCGTCCCGGCCGGGCCGGCTCAGCCGATCCCGTCGCGGTTGTAGATATCCTCGCGGAACTGGACCACGCCGTCCGGGGTCGCCCAGGCCGTCACATAGACCCAGTACAGCGGCAGCGGTTTTGCCACCTTGGCGTCCTTGCGCTCGCCCGACTTGATGACCTCGTCGATCTCGGCCCGCGACCAGCCCGGGCTTTCGTCCAGGATCCAGTACACCAGCTCGCGGACGTTCTGCACCCGCATGCAGCCCGAAGACGCAAAGCGGAAATCCTCGCCGAACAGATTCTTCGACGGCGTGTCGTGCATGTAGACGCCGTACTGGCTCGGGAAATTGATCCGGATCGAGCCCAGCGAATTGAAATCGCCGGCATCCTGCTTGAATTTGTAGTTCACCGCCTCGGCCGAATACCAGTCGATCTGCGACGGCGGCGCCTCGTTGTTCCGGGCGTCGAAGATGCGGATATGATTTTTGGTGAGATAGTCCGGCTCGGCCTGCATCTTCGGAATCAGGTCCTTGCGGATGATCGACACCGGTACCGTCCAGAACGGGTTGAAGTTGATCTGCACGATCTTGCTCTGGATGTCCGGCGACGGCCGGTCCGGCTTGCCGGCCACCGCGGTGTGGCGCGTCACCGCGACGCCGTTCTCGATCGCCTCGATCTGCGCCGCCGGAATATTGGCGACCACGATGCGGTTGCCGAGATTGCCGGTCAGGCTCTTCAGCCTGACCGCATTGGTCCGCAGCTGCGCCAGCCTTGTCGGCGCCGGCACGTTGAGCGCGCGCAAGGTGGCGTCGCGCACCACGCCGTCGGCATGCAGGCCATGGCGGACCTGGAAGCGGCGCACCGCGGCATCGACGTAGGAATCGAACACCTGCGGATCGCCGGAATTGAGTTCGAGGTCGCCCGCCATGGCGAGCCGCGTGCGCAAGGCCGGTACCGCCGGGCTTCTGCCGCCGACCTGGAGCCGATCGGCGGCGGGCACGTCCGGCCAGCCGCCCCTGGCGACGATCGCCTCATATTGCGCGATCGAGGCCTGGGTGGTCTCGGCGGTCGAAGGCGACAAGGTCGGCAGCGACTTTTTCGGCAGCCTGACATCGCGCAAGGCGTTGTCGAAGCCGCTGCCGAGGCCGGAATCCTGGTTCTGGCGCATCAATTCGTCGAGCGTCTGGGCCGGGGTCTGGTCCTCGGCCGCGCCCGCGCGCCGCGCCAGCGCGGCCGTGGCGACCGCGGCGCCCAGCAGATTGCGGCGGGTAAGCGAATGGTTCATGGCGCTGTCCATCGCGACAAGAGCGGTGCTCCCCTCCCCTCGGGAAAGCAGCATCGCAAGACCCTAGCAAACCGCCCGCCGGCCGATAAGTCCGCACCGCCCGGCTTCGCAAACACGTGAAGCCTATGTGGCGAAGCGATAGGCGCCGCCCTTTTCGACGCTGCGCTGGAACGCCGGCCGGGCGTGCATCCGCGCCAGCCAGCCGGCGAGGCTCGGATAGGGCCCGAGCTTGTCGAACACCTTGGCCATCTCGGCGACGAAGCTCATCTGGATATCGGCGCCCGACAGCGAGCTGCCGACGAAGAACTCGCGGCCCTTCAGCGCGCCGTCGATGTAGCCGAGATGGTTGGCCATCTCGCTGTCGATGCGCGGATGCAGCGGCGCGCCTGCCTGCTTCAGCCTGCCGACATAGAGGTTGAGCATCAGCGGCAGCATCGCCGAGCCTTCGGAATAATGCAGCCATTCATTGTAGGCCTCGTAATCGGCGCTGCCGGGCGCCGGCATCATTTCACCCTGGCCATGGCGGCGGATGAGGTAGTCGACGATGGCGCCGGATTCGGCGATCGTGATCTCGCCGTCGGTGATGACAGGCGACTTGCCGAGCGGATGCACCGCGGTCAGTTCCGGCGGCGCCAGCCGCGTGGTGGCGTCGCGCTGGTAGCGCCTGATCTCGTAGGGCGTGCCCAGCTCCTCCAGCAGCCACAGGATCCGCTGCGAACGGGAGTCGTTGAGATGATGCAAAGTGAGCATGGGATTTCCTCGGGGCTCGGCGCGTTCGCGCTTGATGGACCGGAGGGGTGTATCAGACGGGAGCGAGGGCGTCAGCAATGCCCACGGACCGTGATGGCCCGGCTTGAGCGGTGCCGCCGAATTCCGATGCGTCGATCAGGCCGCGCAGTGACGGATAACCGCATGCAGGGTGTCAAGGCCGAGGTAGATCTACAACCCGGTAAATCCGGCCTTGACCGGATCGGTCGAGCCGTCGAGCTCGCGCAGATAGGTCAGCCCGCACACGGTCAGGCGGTGCGAGTCCTTTTCGCCGGCTTCGAACAGGGTGCGGACGTAATCCGTCACCCTGGCGCGGGCCTCGTCGCTGGCGGCCGCGGAGCGGTTCACCAGCAGCGCATAGGTTTGCATGATGCGGTCGATGGCGGTTTCCATGGCATCCTCCCGGCTGGCGCTCACACCAGGGCCATGGCCTGGAATTTCGAAATCGCCTTGTTGGCGAGCCTGAGCTTGTTGTATTCGCCGCGGTGAAACATCTCGACGATGATTTCAAGCAGCGCATCATTGGTGGCGAGGCTGTCGGCGATCGCCCCGCTCTTGCGAAGGTAGTTCGAGGCGATGGCATAGGCATCGCCGACCACCTCGACATTCATGACCTGCAATCCGCGCTCGACCAGCATGACCTCACGTCCTCCGCTATGCCGGGATAAAGCCCGAGCGAGGGAACCGGTTCCATGGCCGGAGAGCTATTTTTGCGCTGCCACAGACAAAACGCACCGTTCCGGGAAACCGGAACGGTGCGCCCTGGGGAAGTTTGGTTCAATCAGATGGCTGCCGGTCTTTTGACCCTGCCGGCTTGGCCCTTGACTGCCGTCGGAAAAATCAGAGCCGATACAGGATCTGGTCGGTCCAGAACCGCTCGAGCCGGTGCAGCGACTTGTTCAGGGTCGCGAATTCCTCGTTCGAGATGCCGCCGACCTGCTCCACGGTCTTGACGTGCTTCTGGTACAGCGCGTCGACGATGCGGCGGATTTCCTGGCCCTGCGCGGTCAGCCGGATGCGGACCGAGCGGCGGTCGACCCGCGAGCGCTGATGATCGAGGAAGCCGAGTTCGACCAGCTTCTTCAGATTGTAGGAGACGTTGGATCCGAGGTAATAGCCGCGCGTGCGCAATTCGCCCGCGGTCAGTTCCTTGTCGCCGATGTTATAGAGCAGCAGCGCCTGCACCGAATTGATGTCGGCGCGGCCGCGGCGGTCGAATTCATCCTTGATGACGTCGAGCAGGCGGCGATGCAGCCGCTCGACCAGCGTCAACGCTTCCAGGTAGAGAGGCTGCACCGGAGCCTGGCCGGGTGCGCGCTCGGCGGCTTCCGCCGCCGTTGCAACGGCTTTCATCATGACACTTCCCCTGCTGTCGTTTTTATCGACTTATTCGACGAAACTTGTGTCCCGCCTGATAGCGTCAACTTAAGGGGGCGGTTTGAAGATCCGCTTAAACAAGACAATAAAGAGATCATGAATTTAAGACAGTGAATCGCGGATTAAGCCTATGGACAAAGGACTTTTCGCAACGTTTCGTTGACGGCTGGAGGCCTCGTTCACGCTTCGTCTGGGCGTGCTGTCGCATAAGGGAACAGCATCGTTCAAATTCGAAAGATCCGCGTAACAGGTATGACCGCAGCGTTAGGGTGACTGAAAAGTTACCGCAAAAAATGCCGAAAATCCTATGCGACGGCGGCCGGATTTTCCGACGGCGCCGCGCGCAAGGATGAGCCTGGCGCCGCTATGGCGGCCGTTCGCGCGCCGCCATCCATGCCAGCGCCAGATAGGCCGCCAGCATCGCGGCTTCCACGCCCACCACCACCAGGCTGCCGCCATAGATTCCCGGAAACATCAGCTCGATGACCGCCATCGACACCACGGTGGTGAGCCACACCACCGCACCCCACGGCGTCGCCAGCCACAGGCCGACGGCGGCGACCAGTTCGATGACCGCGAAATACACCGTCGCGGTCTGCCACGCCATCGCCTGGTTCTCGAAGGCGTCGTCCTCGCCGCCGACAAAGCCGGTGACCTGCGCCCAATGATAGAGGCCCTTGGCTACCGAGACGACCGCCATGATGCGCAGGAAAAGCACCAGCCGCCGGGTCCAGACATTCTCGTCGGATTCGATCCGCTCCGACGAAATCGCAGCCACCGACATGGCGTTGTCCCGCGACTGCTCGCGCGATGGGGTTTCAGACATCGGGGCTGCTGCTGATGGCGGCAAAATAGCTCTTCATCCCGCACTCATGGCCCCTCGGCGCGGCAAAATCAATCGGTCTTGCGACAGCTCAAGGCTGCGGTGACGGAAGCCCGCCAAAGTGCTAGAGTCGCACCCTGTCCATTCTACCGCCGCAGGAGAAACAGTCAGATGGCGATCAAATTCGGGCGTCCGATCGAAATGCGCGACGCGCCGCCGCGGCGGGCCACCACAGCCGCGCCGGCGCTCGATCTGACGGTTCGGCCGCGCCGCAACCGCAAGGCGGAATGGGCGCGGCGAATGGTGCGGGAAAACGTCCTCACCACCGACGACCTGATCTGGCCGCTGTTCGTGATCGACGGCCACAACAGCCGCGCCGCGATCGCCTCGATGCCCGGCGTCGAGCGGCTCAGCGTCGACCAGGCGGTGCGCGACGCCGAGCGCGCGATGAAGCTGAACATTCCCTGCATCGCGCTGTTTCCCTACACCGAGCCCGGCCTGCGCGACGAGCACGGCTCCGAGGCGGTCAATCCGGCCAACCTGGTGTGCCAGACGGTGCGCGCGATCAAGCAGGAATTTCCCGACCTCGGCGTGCTCTGCGACGTCGCACTCGATCCCTTCACCAGCCACGGCCATGACGGATTGATCGAGGACGGCAGGATCCTCAACGACGAGACCGTCGCGGTGCTGGTTCGCCAGGCGCTGGTGCAGGCCGAAGCCGGCTGCGACATCATCGCGCCCTCCGACATGATGGACGGCCGTGTCGGCGCGATTCGGCTGGCGCTGGACGCTGCGGGTTTTCTCGACGTCCAGATCATGGCCTATGCGGCGAAATATGCCTCCGCCTTCTACGGCCCGTTCCGCGACGCCATCGGCTCGGCCAAGACCCTGACCGGCGACAAGCGCACCTACCAGATGGACAGCGCCAATTCCGACGAGGCGCTGCGCGAGGTCGAACTCGACATCGCCGAAGGCGCCGACATGGTGATGGTGAAGCCGGGGATGCCCTATCTCGACGTCGTGCGGCGGGTCAAGGACAGCTTTTCGATGCCGACCTTCGTCTATCAGGTGTCCGGCGAATACGCGATGATCGCCGCCGCCGCCGGCCATGGCTGGATCGACGGCGAGCGGGCGATGATGGAAAGCCTGCTGGGTTTCAAGCGCGCCGGCGCCGACGGCATCCTGACTTATTTTGCGCCGCGGGCGGCCGAGAAGCTCAAGCAGCAGGACTGACGGGCCGGGGAAGAATCTCCACTTGCGGCCGGGGAGACCCATTCCCATCTGCTGCCGGTGACGGCGCAGTCGAAAGGACTGATCATGTCTTACAGTGGTTCGGGCAATCTGGGCGGCGGCTGGCGCAACGACAGCGGGCCGAACCGGCCGCACGCGTTCGATCCGTGGGCCCAGCCGGAACTGTTTCGCGGCGTGCTGACGCGGCGGGTGTTCGCGTTCCTGATCGATCTCGTGGTGCTCTCTGTCCCGGTGATCTTCGGCTATCTGTTCATCGCCGTGTTCGGCCTGATCACGCTCGGGCTGGGCTGGGCGCTGTTCTGGCTGGCCTGGCCGGCCACCGTGATCTGGGCGGTGCTCTATTATGGCGCCTCGCTGGGCGGGCCGCATTCGGCTACCGTCGGCATGCGCGTCATGGATCTGGAAATGCGTACCTGGTATGGCGCGCCCGGCTATTTCGTGCTCGGCGCCATGCACGCCATCCTGTTCTGGGTGTCGATCTCTTTCCTGACCCCGCTGGTTCTCCTGGTCGGGCTGTTCAACGGCCGACGGCGGCTATTGCATGACATCGTGCTGGGAACCGTGGTCATCAACAGTTCGGTCCGGATCCAGATGGCGCAGCCGGCGCGGACCTACTGACCGCGGGAGCCGACCATTCGTGCCGTGCGCCGATCCATGGACCGGCCTGGCGCAAAGCGTTGGGCCGGTTTCCACCAAACCAATTGACCGCCAGCCTTCCCGGCGCGATGCTTGGATCTTGCTGCTTCGGAGGCTGACGACATCCCGTGACCCAGCACTCGCGTGACACCCCGCAATTCTACCTGACCGCGCCCTCGCCCTGCCCCTACCTGCCGGGCCGCCATGAGCGCAAGGTGTTCACGCATCTGGTCGGCGACAAGGCCGGCGATCTCAACGACCTGCTGACCCATGGCGGCTTCCGGCGCAGCCAGTCGATCGCCTATCGGCCGGCCTGCGACCAGTGCCGCGCCTGCGTTTCGGTTCGGGTCATCGCCAACGAGTTCCGGCCGTCGCGCAATCTGAGAAAGGTGATGGCCCGCAACGCCGACATCACGGGCGAGCAGCGCAGCGCTGTGCCGACCTCGGAGCAATATTCGGTGTTCCGCGCCTATCTCGACCACCGCCATCGGCATGGCGGCATGGCCGACATGACGGTACTGGATTATGCGATGATGGTGGAGGACAGCCACGTCGAGACCCGCATCATCGAATATCGCCGCCGCGGCATCGACAGCGGCATCACCGGCCGCGGCGCCGAACTGGTCGCGGTGGCGCTGACCGACGTGCTGAGCGACGGTCTGTCGATGGTGTATTCGTTCTTCGAACCCTCGGAAGAAAGCCGCTCGCTCGGCACCTTCATGATCCTCGACCACCTCGCGCGGGCGCGGCGGCAGGGATTGCCTTACGTCTATCTCGGCTACTGGATCGAAGGCTCGAAGAAGATGGACTACAAGGGCCGCTTCCTGCCGCAGCAGCGCCTGGCGCCGAGCGGCTGGCTGCGCATCGACGCCGCAGGCGAAGTGCCGTCGGAACCGCAGGATTGAGCGGTAGAGGGCGAATGGCGAGTAGCGAATGGAAGATCCTTTCTTGCATCTTCCCTTCCCTGTTCGTTACTCGCCATTCGCTATTCGCCACCTACATCCCACTCAGGTAATCCCACACCAGCTTCGCGTTCAGGGCGATGATCAGGGCCGCGGTCAGTGCGGCCAGCGCGGTCAGCCAGCGCGGCGCCACGAAGGCGCCCATCTTGGCCCGGCTGGCGGTGAACATCACCAGCGGCACCACGGCGAACGGCAGTTGCAGGCTGAGCACCACCTGGCTGAAAATCAGGAGCTGGCCGGTGGCCTTTTCCCCGGCCCAGATGGTGACGGTCACCGCCGGCAGGATCGCGATCATCCGCGTCACCATGCGGCGCAGCCACGGCGCGATGCGCAGGTTGAGAAAGCCCTCCATCACGATCTGGCCGGCCAGTGTCGCGGTGATGGTCGAGTTCAGGCCGCAGCACAACAGCGCGACCGCAAACAGCGTCGGCGCCATGGTCGAGCCCAACAGCGGCGCCAGGAACGCATGGGCCTGGTCGAGCTCGGCGACGTCGGTCCTGCCGGCCCGGTGAAAGGTCGCCGCCGCCAGGATCAGGATCGAGGCGTTGATCACCAGCGCAAAGCACAGCGCGATGGCGGAATCGATGTTGGCGAGCTTGATGGCCTCGCGCCGTTCGGCGATGCCGTCGCCGTAGCCGCGGGTCTGCACCAGGCCGGAATGCAGATAGAGATTATGCGGCATGACCGTGGCGCCGAGAATGCCGAGCGCCAGATAAAGCATCTCGCGGTTGTGCAGGATCGCCGTGGTCGGCGCGAATCCCCTGATCACCGCGCCCCAGTCGGGATCGGCCATCGCGATCTGCACCGCAAAACACGCCGCGATCACCCCGAGCATGGTGACCACGAAGGCTTCGATCCAGCGAAAGCCGAACGCCTGCAGCGCCAGGATCAGAAACACGTCGGCCGCGGTGATGATGACTCCGATCTCGAGCGGAATGTGAAACAGCAGATTGAGGCCGATGGCGGTGCCGATCACCTCGGCAAGGTCGGTGGCGGTAATGGCGATTTCCGCCGACAGCCACAGCGGCCAGGAGACCCAGCGCGGAAAGGAATCCCGGCAGGCCTGGGCGAGATCGCGCCCGGCACCGACCCCGAGCCGCGTGCACAGCGACTGCAGCACGATCGCCATCAGGTTGGACAGCATCGCCACCGTCAGCAGCGCGTAGCCGAACTTGGAACCGCCGGCGAGCGAGGTCGCCCAGTTGCCGGGATCCATATAGCCGACCGCGACCAGGTAGCCCGGACCGAGGAAGGCCAGCAGCTTGCGCCAGAACGGCCCCCGGCTGGCGGTCCGCACCGAGCCGAACATGCCCGCCAGCGAAGGGGTACCCCGTTCCCCGCGCCAGCCGGAGCCTGCGGCCGCGGGGCCCGAAGCCGCCTCGGCAAGGGGGTCAACCGGCGAAGTCGAAGTCCGTGCGTCCATCCAGCCAACATGGAGGATGTTTTTCTGTATTGCAACTGATTTGCAACTGCATCTGACGGCTTGCTCCCGACGGCTTGTCGGGAAGCGGGTGGTTGGACCGCCGCGGAGGGATCAGACAGCGCCCGCACATCGAAAAATCAAGGAAAAACCCATGTCCGGAATCGCGCACGCCCCTCACCTGCCGCCAACCTTCAACCGCCTCGCCTGGTCCAATCTTGCCGCCCAGTCGGCCGAGCAGGTCGCACTTGCCGCAGCGCCGATCGTGGCGGTGCTGCTGCTCGGCGTCGGCGAGGGCCGGACCGGCCTGCTGCAGATGGCGCTGACGCTGCCGTTCATCCTGTTTGCGATCCCCGCCGGGCTGCTCGCCGATCGCTGCTCGCGGCGCTGGCTGATGGCGGGCTCGGAAGGCCTGCGCGCCCTGGCCCTGATCGCCATCCTGCTGCTGATCCGGTGCAATGGCCTGACGCTGCCGCTGCTGGCGCTGTCAGGTTTTGTCGCGGTCTGCGGAACCGTCGTCTACAGCGTGGCGGCGCCGGCCCTGGTGCCGTCGCTGGTAGCGCCAGATTTGCTGCCGGCCGCCAACGCCCGGATCGAGCTCGCGCGCACCATCGCCTTTGCCGGCGGACCTGCGCTCGGCGGCGTGCTGGTCGGCGGGGTCGGTGCAGCGCCGGCCTTCGGCTTCGCCGCGGCGCTCTCGGTCGTCGCGGTGATGCTGCTGTCGGGAATCCACGAGCCCGCCCGCGCGCCCGTGCCGCGACGCCATCCGCTGCAGGACATCCGGGAAGGCGCTGAGTTCGTCGTGCATCATCCGCTGCTGCGGCCGGTGTTCGTCACCCAGTTCATCTTCAATACCGGTTCCTTCCTGGTGCTTGCCGTGTTCGTGCCCTATGCGGTGCGTCGTCTCGGATTGTCGGCCACCGGCGTCGGCACCACGCTGTCGATGTACGGCGTCGGCATGGTGGTCGGTGCGCTGGCGGCGACGCGGGTGATGCGGCGGCTGGCGTTCGGCACCGTGATCGCGCTGGGCCCGGTGACCGGGTTGGTCGCCGCCGCGGTGCTGGCGCTGACCACGCTCATGCCAAGCCCGGCGCTGGCCGGGCTCGGCTTCTTCCTGCTCGGCGCAGGCCCGATCCTGTGGGTGATCAGCACCACCACGCTGCGGCAATCGGTGACGCCCGCGAACCTGCTCGGACGGGTGTCGGCGATCAACATCATGAGCTATGGCGCGCGGCCGGTCGGCGCCGGCCTTGGCGCCCTGATCGGCGGGTTTTATGGCGCCGAGACCTGCCTCTATCTCGCGGTCGCGATCTTCGGCGCCCAGGCGCTGGTGATCCTGATGTCGCCGGCGGTGGCGCTGGCGCGGCAGCCGGAGATGGTCGGCAACGGCACCACGGTGCTGCGGACCGGCTGAACGCGCCGGACGAGCTTGCGCCCTTGTCGCCAGGACGGCTTCCTTCTTCCGCTTTATATGATAGATGTAATGCCATCATCCGCCGGGAGCCTGCATGGCCGACCAGACCGTCTCAGCGATATCCGCCCCACGCCCGGTGGCCTCCTCGTCGTTCCGGCAGATCGCCGTGCTCGCCGCGCTGGCCGCGACCGGAACGCTTGCGACCAATATCCTGCTGCCCTCGCTGCCGCGGATGGCCGTGTCGCTCAGGGTGTCGACCGCCGAGGTGACGGCATCGATCACGGTATTCCTTGCGGTATTCGCGATCGGGCAGCTCGCGGTCGGGCCGATTTCCGATCGTTATGGCCGGCGCTGGCCGGTGCTGACAGGCTTTGCGGTGTTCCTCGCCGGCAGCATCTGCTGCGGCCTCGCCAACGACCTGCCGAGCCTGCTGGCCGGCCGAATCATCCAGGCCGCCGGCGCCTGCGCGACGTCGGTGTTGTCGCGCGCGATCGCCCGCGATCTGTTCAGTGGCGCAGCACTCGGCCGCGCCATGGCGCTGATCATGATCGCGATGGCGGCCGCACCGGGTTTTTCGCCGCTGCTGGGCGGCGCGCTCGATCGCGCTTTCGGCTGGCGCTCCGAATTCGTCTTTGTCGGCGCCTTCGCGGCGGTTGCTGCCACGGCCTATGGCGCGGTCCTCGGCGAAACCCACCACTCGACGCGGATCCCGCTGGATCCGCTGGCGATCGGGGCGACCTATCTTGAATTGTCCAGCGATCGCCGCTTTCTGGTTCCGGCCGCCACGGTCGGCCTGATCATGGGCGCGTTGTTTGCGATGTTCTCGGCGGCGCCGCGGATCCTGATCGAGGGACTGCACTTTACGCCCATCGGGCTCGGCTGGTTTTTTGCCGGCACCGTGTTGTTCGTGTTCGGCGCCGGCATGCTGGCAACCAGGCTGGCGCCACGCGTCGGGCTCGACCGCGCCATTCAATTCGGCCTGCTGCTGGCCGCCAGCGGCAGCGTCGCGCTGCTGGTGGTCGCCCGGTTCGATGCCAGCTTCCTGCCGTTTCTCTGCGCCATGAGCGTGTTCGTGCTCGGCATGGGCATCGTCAATCCGCTCGGCACCGCCCAGGCGTTGTCGCCGTTCGGTGCCCACGCCGGCGCGGCCTCGGCGCTGCTCGGCTTCTGGCAGATGATGGCGGCGGCATTCGGGGTTTTTCTTGCCGCGACCGTCTCGCAGCAGGCGATGCTGGCGCTCGGCCTGGTGCTGACGGTGGCCTCCCTGGCGGCCGCAGGGCTGTATGCGCTGCGGACAAAGGCAGGCTAACTGGCCGCCAGATAGCGCTCGTAAGCCCCGGCCACGGTTTCATCCGCCGATATGTCGGGATCGAGGGTATAGAGATCCTGGGCGCGGCCGATGCCGCGCAGCGCAAAGCGGCCGGTGGAAACCAGATAGCGCCGCCCGGCCGGGTCCAGCCCGGCGCGGAAATCCGATGATGCCAATAGTTCACGATCCACCGAGCGGCACATCGAGGCAATGCGGCTGACCTCGTTGACCGCCGGCCCCACCGCGGTGAAGTCGAGCCGGTCCTCGCTGCCGATATTGCCATAGAACACTTCGCCGACATGCAGCCCGACATGGGCCGACGTGGTGGGCCGGCCGGCTTCGCAACGGCCGGCGTTGAGCGCGGCCATGTTGAGCCTGAAACGGTGCTCGGCCCGCAGCGCGGCGCGCCTGGCCCGCGCCATGTCGGCATTGGTGAACATCGCCAGCACGCCGTCGCCAATCAGCTTGAGCACGTCGCCGCCGGCGTCATGGATGGCATCGATGGCGGCCTCGGCGTAATCGTTGAGAAACGGAATGATCTCGTCGGGAGCGATGGTTTCGCTGATCGCGGTCGAGCCGCGCAGGTCGGAAAACCACAGCACGGCGCTGATGCGCTCGGTGACGCCGCGCGAGATGCGGCCGCGCAGCACCTGCTCGGACGCGTCACGCCCGAGATAGACCCGGCCGAGCGTGCGCGCGATCTCGACCTGGGCTGCGGATTTGATCGCCAGTCCCAGCACCGGCACCAGGTCGCGCAGCGCCGCCAGGCCCTGCTCTCCAAAGCCGGCGGGCCGCCGGGTCGCCCAGTAGGAATAGACACAGTCCATCTGCCCGATGGTTCCGGCCTCGCCGAACCGGTGTACGAAGCCGACGAGGTGCCGGTGCCCGCGCGCGGCGAGATCGGCGATCATCGAGAAGTCGAGCGATGGATCGGCAAGATCGAGCCGCAGTTCGTCATGGCCGCTTTCGAGCATGTGATAAAACGGGGAGCGGCGCCAGTTCAGCGCGGCGTCGCCCTCGCCGGCCGGCCGGTATTCGAAGCTGTCGCTCTCGTTGGTTTCGGTGTCGTTCCAGCGGAATCCGCGGCCCTCGAAAATCGGGTGCAGCGTATCGATGAAGACGATGCCGCGCGACAGCTCGAGGCCTTGCGCGCAGCAGCGCTCGCAGAAGCCGCGAACCAGATCGTTCTCCGGCAGTCCGGTCAGCCCCTGGCCCACCACCCAGTTCATCAGTTGCAGCCGCGGCGTCAGGTCCATGCCACATTATGCCGGGTGACGGGCGGCGGCGAAAGACGTTGCAGGGCGGTACGCCGCGCACGGCTTGACGCTTGTTGCGCGGGGGATGCAAATGCTGGCCGGGCGGGCAAGACTGGATGCGGATGGCGTGGCTTCAATAGGCAATGACAACCATGGCGCCTGAGCCGTGAGCCAGCGCCAGCTTCCGATCATCCTGGCGCTCGGCACCACCCAGACCCTGGCGTGGGCCTCCAGCTACTATCTGCCGGCGATCTTGGCCGATCCGATCGGGCGCGACCTCGGCGTTTCCAGCAACTGGATCTTTGCCGCATTCTCGGCATCGCTGGTGATCGCCGCCGTGATCGGCCCGCGCGTCGGCCGGCAGATCGATCTGGTCGGCGGCAGGCAGGTGCTGTCGATTTCCAATCTGACGCTGGCTGCTGGACTGGCGCTGCTCGGCTGCGCCCCTTCGATCCCAATGCTGGTGATGGCCTGGCTTCTGCTCGGCGCCGGCATGGGATTGGGCCTCTACGATGCCGCCTTTGGCGCGCTGGGGCGGATCTACGGCGACAAGGCGCGCCGGCCGATTACCGGCATCACGCTGCTTGCGGGTTTTGCAAGCACCGTGGGCTGGCCGCTGACCGCCTGGGGGCTGGATACCATCGGCTGGCGCGACACCTGCCTTGCCTGGGCGGCGGCGCATATCCTGATCGGCCTGCCGCTGAATTTCTTCATGCTGCCGGCGGTCAGGGATGCCAAGACGGCGGTGGCGGCCGCCGTCAAGCCGCGGATTCCGATCGACCGCACCATGATCCTGCTGGCGTTCGCCTTTGCGGCCGCCTGGAGCGTCACCGGCGCGATGGCGGCGCATCTGCCGCGCATTCTCGAGGCCGCGGGCGCAACGACGTTGCAGGCAGTGGCGGCCGGCGCGCTGATCGGTCCGGCGCAGGTCCTCGCCCGCATCGTCGAGGCGAGCTTGCTCAGCCGTTATCATCCGCTGGTTTCGACCCGGCTCGCCTGCCTGGCCCATCCGCTCGGCGCCGCCATCCTGGCGCTGGCCGGTGGCGGGGCGGCCGGCGTGTTTGCGATTTTTCACGGCGCCGGCAACGGCATCCTGACGATTGCGCGCGGCACCCTGCCGCTGGCGATGTTCGGACCGCAAAACTACGGCTACCGGCTCGGCCTGATCGGCGCACCGGCGCGGATGGCGCAGGCGGCCGCGCCGCTGGCGTTCGGTCTCCTGATCGACAGCATGGGAAGCCGCGTGCTGATCGTCTCGTCCGCCCTCAGTCTCGCGGCGCTGGCGGCGCTGGCGCTGCTGCGGCCGCAACGGCCGGCGACGCCTTGAACCGATCGATTGGCCCTTCCCATGGCGGCCGCTTTCATACAAAACCCCGGCATGGAAAAACAACCGGATCCGGCGATTCCGCCCAGAACCTGGGTGCAATGGGCGATGACGCCGCCGCAGTCCTATGCGGTCTACCTGGTCTGCCTGTTCCTGGTGGCCGGACTGTCGTTCTATGTCGGAACCCTGAAACCGAAAAAGCCGGTCGGCTTCGGTCCTCCGCCGGTCTCCGCGCCGCGCCACTGAGCGCCGGAAAGACACCGCGCCGGCAAGGCGCGGTGCGATGAAGGCAGCGCCTCAGTCGTAGAATTCGGGAGACATCCTGAGGCTGTCGCGCTGCGCCTTGTCGTGATTGATCCAGAGCTGCGCATGCTCTTTTGTCAGCGTCTCCGACAGCTTTTGCATCGAAACCAGCGTCTGCTCCTTGCTGAAATTGTTGGAAGGCACGCCGCGGTTGTCCCAATTGCTCCTGAAATGCACCGCATCGCCCGACAGCACGACTGCGCCGGTGTGCGGCAACTTCACCAGCAGGGATTGATGACCCGGAGTATGTCCGGGGGTCGAAAGAATGATGACGCTGCCGTCGCCAAAGACGTCGCGGTCGCCGTCCAGTTTTGTGACGGGATGCTCCGGCTTGAAGCGAGGCGCATTGTTGGCGCCAGGCCAGTCATATTCCGCCTTCTGCACATAGAGCATCGCGGCCGGGAACATCTCGACATTGCCGATGTGGTCGGGATGGGTGTGCGAGACCGCGATGACCTTGATGTCGGACGGCTTGACCCCGAGCTGATCGAGCTGCGCCGCCAGGGTTTTGGGCCGATGCCAGAACACCGCCTTGGGATCGGCCGGCGCAAGGCCATTGGGCATGGCCGCGACCGCATCCGGGATGCCGGTGTCCCACAGCATCCAGCCTTGGGCGTGCTTGATCAGGTAGCAATTGTCGACGAAGTCCATCGACTTGCCTTCGTTGAGGCCCGGAGACCAGCGCGAAATATCGCCGGCGACGCCTTCCCCGCAATTGAGGATGTAGAGCTTCTCGACCCCGGGTTTGTCCGATTGCGCATGGCCTGGAACGACCGACACCATCAGCGACAACAGCGTTGCTGCCAGACCGCCTGCCCGCTTCACGTGATTCTCCACCGCGCATTCCTCCACCACCGTCAGACCTGGAATTTCCGGCCGATCGCCGCCACCCTACGTCATCGCAGGCGTCCGATCCACGCCGCGTGGCAGCGGTCACGACCGTTTGACCTCCGTGGTCGCGATCCAGATCCCGGCACGCCATAGCGCAGGCAATTGCAGGCCGAGCACCAGGATCGTGCGCGCGAAGCTTGTGAGGTGATCGCGGCAGACCGCGCGCCACCCGGCGGTGCGGTTCACAGCGAAAGCGCGATCAGCTCCTCGACCACGGGACCGCCGCCGACCGGGACCGCGATATATTGCTTGCCGCCGGCCAGGTAGGTGATCGGCGCGCCCGTGGCATTGGCGGGCAGCGCGATCTCCGCCAGCATGTCGCCGCTGGCCTTGTCATAGACCCACAGATGCGGATCGAAATTGTGCAGGTCCCGGACTGGCGATCTGATGCCGGGTATGAAGCGGGCCGGACCGCGGTATCCATTCTGCACCACGATCATCACCGTCTTGGTCAGCAGCGTCCAACTGAGCGCCGGAAATCCCAATTGTTGAGTGATGCCGAGTTGTTTGATGGCAGGGATAAGCTCGCCGTGCCCGACCGGAATCTGCCAGCGATGCTCCCCGCTGTTCATGTCGATCGCCACGACGCTCCCGAACGGCGGCTTGAGCAACGGCAATCCGCGGGGACCGGGCAAATATTTGGGTTGGGCGATGAAATCGTAGGACGACTCCCCCGGCTGCGGCTTGCGCACGGCGACCACGAACGGCAGGCGATATGTATTGACATAAAGAATGCCGGTTTCCGGATCGACCGCGGCGCCGTTCCAGTTGCCGCCGCCGCCGACCCCCGGCACCTGGATGGTGCCGCGCAGCGAAGGCGGCGTGAACAGGCCGCCGCGATCATAGGCCGCGGCGATGTCGATCGCCTCCTTGTGAATCTCGGGCGTCAGATCGATCAGGTTCTCGTCACGCGCGCCCTGGATGTCGAACGGCGCCGGCTTGGTCGGAAACGGCTGCGTCTTCGATGCCTGCTCGCCGGGAACGCTGGAGGCCGGCACCGGCTGCTCCTCGATCGGCCACACCGGCTGGCCGCTGACGCGATCGAACACATATACAAAAGCCTGTTTTGTCACCTGGGCGACGGCCTTGACGCGCTTGTTGCCGACGGTGATGTCGATCAGGTTGGGCGCTGCCGGCGGATCGTAATCCCACAGTCCGTGGTGCACGAGCTGATAGTGCCACACCATCCTGCCGGTCGCGACGTCGAGACACACGACACTCTCGCCGTAAAGGCCGTCGCCGGGGCGGTGGCCGCCATAATAGTCGTTGGTCGGCGTCGAGACCGGCAGATAGACATAACCGAGTTCTTCATCGGCGCTGATCGGCGCCCAGACATTGGCGTTGCCGGTCTCCTTCCAGGAATCGTTCTGCCAGGTCTCGACGCCGGGCTCCTCGCCCTGCGCCACGGTGTGGAAGGTCCAGAGCAGGCGGCCGCTGGCGACGTCGAAGCCCCGGACATCGCCGGGTGGCGACGGCCGGTGTCCCCACCAGTCCATCACCGAGGAGCCGACCACGATGACGCCGCGGACGACCAGCGGCGGCGAGGTCATGGTGTAATAATCGCGGTCGACCGGCCGGCGCAGCCCTTGCGCGAGGTCGACCCGTCCATCGGTGCCGAAGCTCGGCACCGGCTTGCCGGTCCTGGCGTCGAGCGCGATCATCTGCGCGAAGGCGGTGAGGATCACGATGCGCTCGTCGTCGCCGTTGCGCCAATAGGCGACGCCGCGATGCAGCCATCCATTGTTGGCGGGAAGCCCGAGACCGTTCTGGTAGACTTTCGGGTCGAACACCCATTTGGTCGCGCCGGACGCCGCATCGATGGCGGCGACCTCCGACAGCGACGTGCTGGTATAGAGCGTGCCGCCGACCATCAGCGGCGTGGATTCATTGGCGTAGGTCGGGCCAATGCTGGGATCGGCCTCCTTGATGGCCTGATCCGGCGATTTCCAGCGCCAGGCGAGATGCAGGTTTTTGGCGTTGGTCGGATCGATCTGCGCCAGCGGCGAATAGCGCGCCGAGGCGTTGGTCCCGGCATAGGCCGGCCATTCGCCGCGCGCCAGCGCCGCCGTGGACTCTGGTAGCGCGCCGGGAAGGGTCTGCGCGCCAAGCGCCGACGGCATCGCGAGCAGCGCGACAATGCCGAGCCCGATTGCGAGGGCAGGCCACCCGCCCGCCTGTCCCTGCGATCCCGTCTGGTGCAAGGCCGCCTCCCCTGTTTTCCGCCAGCATCGGCGAGAAGCCGGATGCAGTCAAAGGGGAATCACGGCCGCCGTCGTCCCGGCGAACGGCGGAGGAGATTATTCGACGCCGCGGTTGAACTTGTTCGACTTCGGCAGACCGTGGGCGAGACGGCCGGCGTCGGCGCGGTTGCCGCGCCAGTCGGCCAATTCCTTGAAGCTCAGGCTCTGCTCGCGTCCGGCGGAATCCTTCCACGTCAGGCCGGTTTTGGAATCGAAGGTCGCGACATCCGACAGCGACGCACTGGTGTATTTCTGCAGGCGCACGCCGCGGCCGCGGGCCATTTCCGGCACCTGGTCGATCGGGAAGATGATCATCTTGTGGTTGGTGCCGATCACGGCGACCATGTCGCCGGTGACGGTGGCAAGCGCGCGGGCCTCGTTGGGCATCTCGACATTGAGCACCTGCTTGCCCTTGCGGGTATTGCTGACGCAATCGTCCTCGTTGACGATGAAGCCCTGGCCGTCATGGCTCGCGATCAGGAACTTGCGGCCGCCGCGATTGACGAACAGCGACACGATCGCGGTATCCTGCTCCATGTCGATGAACATCCGGATCGGCTCGCCATGGCCGCGGCCGCCCGGCAGTTTGGCGACGTCGAGCGAATAGAACCGGCCATTGGTGGCGAACAGCAGCAGTTTCGAGGTGGTCTCGGCGAAAAACGCCGTGCCGAGGCTGTCGTCGGTCTTGAAGGTGAGCCCGGAGAGGTCGGCGACATGGCCCTTCAGGGTGCGCACCCACCCCTTGTCGGAGATCACCACGGTGACCGGCTCGCGCTCGACGAAGGCTTCCTCGATCGCGGCCAGATCGTGCTCCGGCGCGTCGGCAAAGGCGGTGCGGCGCTTGCCGAGCGGCGTCTTCGGCCCGAAAATGTCGCGGACCTTGCGGACCTGCTCGCCGACCTTGGCCCATTGTTCGGTTTCGGAGGCGAGGATCGCCTTGATGCCCTTGAGCTCGCCGCGCAGGTTCTTGTCCTCGGTGCGGATCTCGAATTCCTCGAGCTTGCGCAAACTGCGCAGCCGCATGTTGAGGATGGCGTCGGCCTGGATATCGGTGAGCTTGAACGCCTTGATCAGCGCCGGCTTCGGCTCGTCTTCCGAACGAATGATCTTGATCACCTTGTCGATGTTCAGATAGGCGATCAGATAGCCGCCGAGCACCTCGAGCCGGTGCTCGATCTGCTCCTTGCGGTAGTTGGAACGGCGCAGCAGCACGTCGCGCAGATGGTCCAGCCATTCGCGCAGGCACTCGGCGAGGCCGAGCACCTTCGGAATCCGGCCCTTCACCAGCACGTTGAGATTGAGCGGAATCCGGCTTTCCAGCTCGGTCAGCCGGAACAGCGATTCCATCAGCAGTTCGGGATCGACCGCGCGCGATTTCGGCTCGATCACCAGCCGGATATCCTCGGCGGATTCGTCGCGGACGTCGCCGACCAGCGGCAGCTTCTTGTCGTTGAGCAGTTCGGCGATCTTCTCGACCAGCCGCGACTTCTGCACCAGCCAGGGAATCTCGGTGATCACCACCACCCAGGTGCCGCGGGCGCCCTCTTCCTGGCTCCATCTGGCGCGGGTGCGGAACGAGCCGCGCCCGGTCATGTAGGCCTCGGTGATGCTCTCCTTGGAATCGATGATGATGCCGCCGGTCGGAAAATCCGGACCCTTGACCCATTTCAGCAGCGCCTTCGACTTGGCGTCGGGCTTGTCGATCAGATGCAAGGCGGCGTCGCACAGCTCGGCGGCATTGTGCGGCGGGATCGAGGTGGCCATGCCGACCGCGATGCCCTGGGCGCCGTTGGCGAGCAGGTTGGGAAAGCCGCCGGGCAGCACGATCGGCTCTTTGGATTGGCCGTCGTAATTAGCGCGGAATTCGACGCCGTCCTCGTCGATGCCCTCGAGCAGCAGCCGCGCCACCTCGGTCATGCGCGCTTCGGTGTAGCGGTAGGCGGCCGGATTGTCGCCGTCGATATTGCCGAAATTGCCCTGGCCGTCGACCAAGGGATAGCGCGAGGAAAAATCCTGCGCCAGCCGCACCAGCGCGTCGTAGATCGACTGGTCGCCATGCGGATGGAACGAGCCCATCACGTCGCCGACGATTTTTGCCGACTTCTTGAACGGCGTGCCGGGATCGAGCCGCAACAGCCGCATGCCATAGAGGATGCGGCGGTGCACCGGCTTGAGGCCGTCGCGGGCGTCCGGCAGCGCCCGGTGCATGATGGTCGAGAGCGCATAGGCGAGGTAGCGCTCTTCGAGCGCATCCCGCAGCATCACCTCGTGGATTTCAGCCGGTTCCGGCGGAATCAGTCGTTTTCCCATGGGGAGGGGTTAACGCCTGCCGATTGCTTGGACAAGACGCGAATCGGCGGCTTTTCCTTGCTCGATCTCCGGCAGTCGTCCCGCCCGGACCCTGCACTTGAGCGACGAAAAGGCCAGGGAACCTGGGGAACCCAACAAAATGGCTCTGAGCATAAAGCACCCGGAAACCGAGCGCCTGGCCAGGAGTCTGGCCAAGCTGACCGGGGAAAACATCACCATGGCCACCAAACGCGGCATCGAGGAGCGGCTGCGCCGGCTTGGTGGTGGCCATTCCCGCAAAGCCGGTCTGCTGGAGGACATGGCCGAAATCCGCCGGGGCGTCGCGATGCCTCTTTTGGATTTCTTCTGGAACGCGTGAAGCACGTAGACCGTGTCGCCGTAACGCACCGTGTAAACCGCCCGGCAGGCGCTGCCGTCATGGCTTTCCCTCACCTCGATCACGGTTGCTCCGCCGAAGCCGCCAAGCGTCTTGGCCATGGTTGAATGGCGTTCGCCCAGTTCGGTATATTCGAATTTGAACCGCTGGCGAACACCGTCAGGACGACGCGATCGCCACGCTGGCGCGATGCCGCGTCACCGCATTGATAAATCCGTCGCGGGCGTCGGAATGGCCCTGCCCGCGCGGCTCCAGCACATGGCGCAGCAGGAACATGCCGGTGAGCTGAAAACCGTCGCTGAGGTCCTGGTCGGACCAGCCGTTGGCGCCGCCGCCGGCTTCACGGAGGAACGGCGGCAGCCGCAACAGCCGGTCGCGCCAGGGCTCGCCGGCCCGCCGCGACACCGCGCCGCCGGATTTCGGCGACACGTAGATCAGCTCCGATGTCTCGCCGGTCGCCGCGCAGACATCCAGTTCCAGCCCGAAACCGAGCTCGGCCAGCATTGCAAGCTCGAACCTGACCAGATGGATCGCGGCCTCGCCGATATCGTCGAAGTCGTTGAGGGTGCGCTCGAGCATCTCGTAGATGTCCTGGTGCGGGTCGCGCTCCGGCAACAGCCGCGCCAGCGAGGCCAGATGGGTCACGCCATAGACCGCATGCGACGACGCCAGCACGGTGGCGGCGCGCAGCTTCAGGCCCTCGATCACGTAATAGCCGAGATGCTCGTCGAGCCGCGCCCGCCACACCGCGCGCACGCTGTTGCCGGGCTGCAGCAGCGGCCGCATCCGCGAGCCGGCGCCGCCGCGGACCAGGCCGAGATGGCGGCCATGGCCGCGGGTCAACAGCTCGACGATGGCCGAGGATTCGCCATGCCGCCGCACCCCCAGCACGATGCCTTCGTCGGTCCATTCCATGGCAGGGAGTCTACAGGATTCTGATGGTAGGCGCAGCCTCCCAGTCCCGTCATTCCGGGCTCGCGCAAGAGCGCGCCCCGGAATGACGATTGCCGCTATTGATCGTTACGGGTTCAGAAACGCTGACCCGCCTTTACGCGTTGAACCAGCCGCGGGCGTCGCCGGTGAAGGAAAAAGCCAGCCCGGCGGCGGTCAACGCGCATGAAATGATCTCGATGCCGCTGTCGAGTTCCAGGCCGTCTTCGCCGATCACCTGGACCAGCGAAATCACCGAGAGCACCAGGGCGGCGAGCAGCGCCCAGCGCGGCCAGCTCTTGCGGCGCTGCGCGGCCAGCCAGACGAAATAGACCAAGAGCAGGATCATGAAGGCCGCCATCACGGTCGCGATGGTGATCATCGACGGCGTCATATCCTCGCTTGGCGTGCGGTCCTGGAACGCGACCGACAGCGAGTCGAGGGTCAGCGACAGGTACAGCAGAACTTCAAACCACAGCACGTTTTTGGGTACGTTCATCGGGAACCCGCTATTCCTTCGGAAACTCAAGTCCCATTTCACGATAGCGGTTGGGATCGTCGCCCCAGTTTTCGCGCACTTTCACGAACAGAAACAGATGCACGGGAACGCCGACGATTTCGGCGATCTCCTTGCGCGAATCCGCGCCGATCGACTTGATGGTGGCGCCGCCCTTGCCGAGCACGATCTTGCGCTGGCTTTCGCGCTCGACGAAAATGGTCTGCTCGATGCGGATGGATTTGTCCTTGCGCTCGGTCCAGCTGTCGGTCTCGACGGTGGATTGATACGGCAGTTCCTGGTGCAGCTGGCGGAAGATCTTCTCCCGGGTGATTTCGGCCGCCAGATGCCGCATCGGCGCGTCCGACATCTGGTCTTCCGGATAGTGGAACGGCCCCGGCGGCACCATCTGCGCAAGCGTGCGGCGCAGATCGTCGACGCCGTCGCCCGACATCGCCGACACCATGAAGGTCTTTTCGAAACCGAGGCGGTCATTGGCGGCCTTGGCCAGCGCCAGCAGTTTTTCGCGCGGCACCAGATCGATCTTGTTCAGCACCAGAACGCGTTCGTGGCGAACCGTCGCCACCTTGGTCAGAATGGCCTCGGCCTCCTCGTCGATCCCCGCCTTGGCGTCGAGCAGCACGCAGACCAGGTCGGCGTCATGGGCCCCGCTCCAGGCCGTCGACACCATGGCGCGATCGAGCCGCCGCTTCGGCAGGAAGATCCCGGGTGTATCGACCAGAATGATCTGGGCGTGGTTTTCGATCACGATGCCGCGGATCAGGGCGCGCGTGGTCTGCACCTTGCGCGAAACGATCGTGACCTTGGAGCCGACCAGCGCGTTGACCAGCGTCGACTTGCCGACGTTGGGGGCGCCGATCAGTGCGACAAAGCCGCAGCGCGTCGCGGCCGGCGCGGCATCCGCGCTCGATTCATCCGTCATTGTTGCCGCCGCCGACGCCTTCGCGCGCGATCATGACCGAGGCGGCCACCTTCTCGGCGGCGCGCTTGCTGCCGCCGACGCCTTCGGCCGGGTCCAGTCCCGGCAGATCCACCGCCACCCGGAACTGCGGATCGTGATGCGGCCCGGTGCGTTCGACCTCGCGATAGACCGGCGTCGGCAGGCCCTTGCCCTGCGCCCATTCCTGCAGCACCGTCTTGGGATCGCGCAGCGGCCGCCGCGGCTTGCGCATCCGCTCGGTCCAGTTGCGCTCGACGAACTGCGCCGCCGCGCCATAGCCGCCGTCGAGAAACACCGCGCCGATCACCGCCTCGCAGATGTCGCCGAGCACGGATTTGCGCAGGCGGGCGCCCGCCCCGACGCCGACCGCGCCGAGCTTGATGTCCTCGAGCAGCCCGAGCGATTTCGCCACATCCGCGCAGCTCTCCTTGCGCACCAGTTCGGCGAGCCGCTTCGACAGCTCGCCCTCGTCGGCATTGGGGAAGGCGCGGTACAGCATGTCGGACACGATCAGGCCGAGCACGTGGTCGCCGAGAAATTCGAGGCGCTGGTAGCTGTCGCCGCGCTTGCGCGCGGATTTCAGCGCCGAGACATGGGTGAAGGCGGTGGCCAATAGCGCCGGATCGGCGAACTTGTGGCCGATGCGGGCCTCCAGCGCCGCCGCGGCGGCCTTGGCGCTGACCTTGGTGCGCTTCTTCTTGGCCGCGACAGGTTCGCGGCCGGCATCGGACTGCAGGCCGGCCTGGCCTGGCGCCGCCGAGGTCTGGATGTCAGGAGATTCGTCGTTCATCGCACAAATGTGAATATGCGATTCCAGCGCACCGCGGTGGGCCAGCGCCAGAACATCCAGGCGTGCTCGCCCTCTTCAATCGAGAAGAAGATCATCTGGGCGCGGCCGATCAGGTTCTCGAACGGCACGTAGCCGACCGCCGACAGCACCCGGCTGTCGGTCGAATTGTCCCGGTTGTCGCCCATCATGAAGAAGTTGCCGGGCGGCACGTTGTAGACGATGGTGTTGTCGTAGAAGCCGTTGTCGACGCAATCCAGCGACTCGTAGCTGACGCCGTTCGGCAGGGTCTCCTTCCAGCGCTTGACCCGCGCGGTGGCGTCGGAGCCGCAGGGGTCCTCGCCGATGAAGTCGCTGAGGCGCTCGCGCACCACCGGCTTGTCGTTGATGTAGAGCAGCCCCTCCTTCATCTGGATGCGGTCGCCGGGCAGCCCGATCACCCGCTTGATGTAGTCGGTGGAATCATCCTTCGGCAGGCGAAACACCACGACATCGCCGCGCGCCGGCTCGGACCCGAAGATGCGTCCCGAAAACAGCGGCGGCGACAGCGGAATCGAATAATGGCTGTAGCCGTAGGAATATTTCGAGACGAACAGATAATCGCCGACCAGCAGCGTCGCCTTCATCGACCCCGAGGGGATGTTGAAGGGCTGAAACAGGAAGGTGCGGATCACCAGCGCGATCAGGAGGGCGTGGATGACGACGCGGATGGTTTCACCCAAGCCGCTCTCAGATTTTGTCCCGGATGTCACGCTCATCGCTTTCCCAATTCTCCCGTCGCGATTTGCCGCGCGGTGACAGAACATTTTCCTCGCGCGAACCGCCGCGGGCTTCGCGCCAAGAAAATGGCCTTGATTCTGATGTGTTAGAGAAAATCCGGGCACAAACCCGGATTCGCTCTGGCTCGATCGCTGCGGCGTTTTAGACGGTTGTGCGCGGCGGCGCAATCAACGGCCGCATCAAAACTACATAATACATTGAAAAACATAGGATTTTTTAGTTTCTCGGACGACCGGCCGGACAGCCCTCCCGGCACCTCAGGGTTTGCCGGTCGGGACCGCCGAAATTATGACAAAGGCCTGCGCCAGCGGCCAGTCGTCGGTGATGCTGAGGTCGATCCGGGCCTCATGCCCCTCGGGCGTCAGCGCCTCGAGCCGGGCCAGCGCCCCGCCCGTCAGCTGCAGGGTCGGACGGCCGCCCGGCAGGTTCACCACCCCCATGTCCCGCCACCAGACGCCGCGCCTGATCCCGGTGCCGAGCGCCTTGGAACAGGCCTCCTTGGCGGCAAACCGCTTGGCGTAGGTCGCCACCACCATTTTCTCGTTCTTGGCGCGCCGGCCGGCCCGGGCGCGCTCGGCATCGGTGAAAATGCGGTCGAGAAAGCGCTCGCCGTGGCGCTCGATCACCTTGGCGACGCGGCGGATGTCGATAAGGTCGGAGCCGATGCCGATGATCATGGCTTGCCTGCGAGCTTGCCGCGCCCGCGGTCCATCGCCGCCCGCATCGCGTGAACCGTCGCGCCGAGGCCAGCGAACAGCGCCTCCCCGATCATGTAATAGCCGATGTTCAGTTCGACGATCTCCGGCAGCGCCGCAATCTGCTCGGCGGTGGCATAATCGAGGCCATGGCCGGCATGCACCTCGAGGCCGGCCGCGCGGGCCTGCCCGGCGCCGGCGACGATCCGCCGCCATTCCGCCTCGGCCTTTGCCGCATGGCCGTCGGCCACCGCGTCGCACCAGGCGCCGGTATGGATCTCGATCACGGGCGCGCGCAGCGTGGCGGCCATCTCGATCTGCCGCGGATCGGCCGCGATGAACAGCGAGACCCGCACGCCGGCATCGCCCAACCGGGCGATCAGCGGCGCCAGCGCCTCACGCTGTCCGACCACGTCGAGGCCGCCCTCGGTGGTGAGCTCTTCGCGGCGCTCCGGCACCAGGCACACCGCATGCGGCCTGGTCGCCAGCGCCAGCGCCAGCATCTCCGCGGTTGCCGCCATCTCGAAATTCAGCGGCTTGGAGATTTCGGCCTTGAGCCGGGCCATGTCGTCGTCGCGGATATGGCGGCGGTCCTCGCGCAGATGCGCGGTGATGCCGTCGGCGCCGGCCGCGATCGCGGCCAGCGCGGCGCGCACCGGATCCGGATCGCGGCCCGCCCTGGCGTTGCGAAGGGTGGCGACGTGGTCGACATTGACACCGAGGCGGAGCGGAGGAGCAGGCATGCAGGACTCGCTGGGGTTTCAGAACACTGCGCTAAAGGCGAACGGAAACGCACTCCCTCTTCCTTTCGGAGGGGACTTGGAGGCCTCGTGTCCGGGACGCGGTGCAGCGTCCTTCACGCTGGGCCTCAGGGCCGGGCCCCAAACACCTTCGCGCTGCGCGCCATGGGCGCCGGCTCAGCGGCGCGCTGCGCTGCGTCCGCGGCACGATGTGGACACGCCCACTCAACTCAAAGCCATCCCGCCCTCGCCTAACCATTGACGCGTTCGACCCGCGCGACCACGGCCTTGGCGCGCAACTGGGCGATGATAGCGCTGAGATGCTTCAGGTCATAGACCTCGAGATCAATCGTGAGTTCGGTGAAATCCTGCGAGCGCCTGGTCATGCTGATGTTGTCGATATTGCCGTCATGCTCGGCGATCACGGTGGCGACCTGGGCAAGGCTGCCGGGCTCGTTGACATTGTCGACCCGGATCCGGGCCGGAAAGCGCTGCGGCGTCGACTCGTCGACATCCCAGCGCACGTCGAGCCAGCGCTCCGGCTCTTCCTCGAAGTCCTTCAGCGCCGGCGACTGGATCGGATAGATCGTGATGCCCTCGCCCGGCGAGACGATCCCGACAATGCGATCGCCCGGCACCGCGCCGCCGTTGGGCGCGAACTTGACCGGCAGATCGGAATTGATGCCGCGGATCGGTATCGCCGACGGGCTGCGCGCCGGGTCGGGCGGCGATTTCAGCTTCAGCTTGACGGCGAGGCTCTTCTTGGCGCCGAACCGCCCGATCCGCTCTTCCTTGTAGTCCGGATACATCGCGCGCGCGACGTCGGACGCCTTCATCTCGCCGCGTCCCACCGAGGCCATCACGTCGTCGATCGAGGCCCGCGCCAGCCGCGGCAGGGCGCCCTTCAGCTTGTCGTCGGCATATTCGATCTTGGCGCGCACGAACAGCCGCTCCACGATGCGGCGGCCGAGGCCGGCATATTGATCGCGCACCGCGGTGCGGGTCGCGCGCCGGATTGCCGCCCGTGCCTTGCCGGTGACCGCCAGCGATTCCCACGCCGAGGGCGGCGCCGCCTGGGCTTCCGACGTCAGCACCTCCACCTCGTCGCCGTTCTGCAGCTCCGACGACAATGGTGCGAACTTGCCGTTGATCTTGCATCCCACCGCGCTGTTGCCGACGTCGGTATGCACCGCATAGGCGAAGTCGATCACGTTGGCGTGGCGCGGCAAGGCGATCAGCTTGCCCTTCGGGGTGAAGCAGAACACCTGATCGTGAAACAGCTCGAGCTTGGTATGCTCGAGAAACTCCTCCGGATTGGCGCTTTCCGACAGGATTCCGATGGTATGTCGCAGCCAGGCGAAAGCGTTGGATTCGCGCTTGAGGAGCTCGGTCGGCGAGCCCACGCCATCCTTGTAGAAGGCATGGGCGGCGATGCCGAATTCGGCGATCTGGTCCATTTCCTGGGTGCGGATCTGCAGTTCGACCCGCTGGTTGCCGGGACCGATCACGGTAGTGTGAATCGAGCGGTAATCGTTCTGCTTCGGCGTCGAGATGTAGTCCTTGAAGCGGCCCGGCACCACCGGCCAGGTGGTGTGCACGACGCCGAGCGCGCGGTAGCAGGCCTCGACGTCGTTGAGCACGACGCGGAAGCCGAAGATGTCGGACAGTTGCTCGAAGCCGACCGACTTGCGCTCCATCTTGGTCCAGATCGAGAACGGCTGCTTGCGCCGGCCGCAGACCCGCGCGGCCATGCCGTTGTTCTGCAGGTTGCGCGACAGCTGGCTTTCGATTTCGCCGATCAGGTTGCGGTTGCGGTCGGCCAGCGAATCCAGCCGCTGCATCACCACCGCGTAGGCTTCCGGATCGAGCGAGCGGAACGAAAGGTCTTCCAGTTCCTCGCGCATCTCCTGCATGCCCATGCGGCCGGCGAGCGGCGCATAGATGTCCAGCGTCTCCTCGGCGATGCGGCGGCGGGCGGTGGGCGGCACGAACTCCAGCGTGCGCATGTTGTGCAGGCGGTCGGCGAGCTTGATCAGCAGAACGCGGACGTCGTCGGCGATCGCCAGCAACAGCTTGCGCAGGTTCTCGGCCTGCTTGGCCTCGCGCGACACCAGCTCCAGCCGCTTCAGCTTGGTGAGACCCTCGACCAGCGCGCCGATCTCCTGGCCGAAGATCTGGTCGATTTCGGCGCGGGTGGCCTCGGTGTCCTCGATGGTGTCGTGCAGCAGCGCCGCGACGATGGTGGCGTCGTCGAGCTTGAGGTCGGTGAGGATCGCCGCGACCTCGAGCGGATGCGAAAAATACGGGTCGCCGGAGGCGCGAGTCTGGGTGCCATGCGCCTTCATGGCGTAGACATAGGCCCGGTTCAGCAGGTCCTCGTTGGTGTCCGGGTTGTAAGACCTGACACGTTCAACCAGATCGTATTGCCGCATCATGCGCGGCCGCGGCGGTTTGACCGGCTTGGCCGCCGCGGGCGACGGCGCCGCCACCGCGACCGAATCGGTCGCGGCTTGCATCTGTCCGGGGTTGCGGCGCCAGTAGGCCATTCAGTCACTGCCTTGGTGCGGGTCCGCCCATGCGACCCGCGATGGTCATTCCGCTGCCTTTCCCGCGCCAGGCAGCACGCCATGGAGGCCGGGAAACGCGCGGTTTCGGAAGATCGGGGAGCCAGTCTAGCGCCAAATGGGCAGTTCTCCGATCACATCGGTGACAGCCTCTGGCATTCGTCCGCGCCCGCGACAGGCCATGGTAACCATGAAAACGGCAACAAAAGCAAAGGCCCGGACAAATGTCCGGGCCTTTGGTAAATTTGCCGGCAGTCCGCAGGCGACCGACCGGTCTATTCGTCTTCTTCGGGCTGCTCTTCCGGAGGCGCCAGGCCCTCGAGGCCCTTGAGCAGTTCCTCCTCGGTCATGCGCTCGACGGCGACCTCGGTGTCGTCGGCATCGACGCTGGCGCCGGCCGAGCCGATCAGGGGCACGGTATCCGGCTCCGGCTCGTCGACTTCGACGAATTTCTGCAGGGAATGAACCAGCTCTTCCCGCAGATCCTCGGGGGAAATCGTCGATTCCGCGATTTCGCGCAGCGATACCACGGGGTTCTTGTCGTTATCGCGATCGATCGTGAGCTGCGAGCCGGACGAGATCATGCGGGCGCGGTGCGCCGCCAACAGGACCAGATCGAACCGGTTATCGACCTTGTCAATGCAATCTTCTACGGTGACGCGCGCCATCGACTGTCGCTCCGTTAATTGGGACCGAATATGCTGATTATGCGCGGTAGTTATAGGGACCGGGGGCTTTCCGCAAGGCCAATTTGTGATTTGGCGAGCGCAATCGGCTCTGCTAACCCGTTCGGGGGTAGCACTAGCCGAACTGCCGGGCGCTGTCACAAATGGCTGTTCGGACAAGAAAACGCTTTATTGCGTCGTCAAAACCAGACAAATATTGCCTTTCCCTCTTAAGTTGCGGTGATGTGTCCCAGACTGATCCGCCGGGCCTTGGCAGTACGCACATCAAAGGGCGCGGGTTCAATGCCGCCGCGCCGACCACAACTACGCGAGAAAACTGAATGTCTCCTGTTTCCGACAAGATCGCGCTCTTCATCGATGGCGCCAACCTCTATGCCACCGCCAAGACACTTGGCTTCGACATCGATTACAAGCGCCTGCTCAAGGAATTCCAGAGCCGCGGCACGCTGGTGCGGGCGTTCTACTACACCGCGATCATCGAAGATCAGGAGTATTCGTCGATCCGTCCGCTGATCGACTGGCTGGATTACAACGGCTACACCGTCGTCACCAAGGCGACCAAGGAATTCATCGACGCCAGCGGCCGCCGCAAGGTCAAGGGCAACATGGATATCGAGCTGGCGGTCGATGCCATGGAACTCGCCGAGCATGTCGACCAGATCGTGCTGTTCTCCGGCGACGGCGACTTCCGTTCGCTGGTCGAGGCGGTGCAGCGCCGCGGCGTCCGGGTCACCGTGGTCTCGACAATTTCGAGCCAGCCGCCGATGATCGCCGATGAGTTGCGCCGCCAGGCCGACGTCTTCACCGATCTGGTGGAGCTGCAATCCAAGCTCGGCCGCGATCCCTCCGAGCGTCCGGCCCCGCGCGAGCCGCGGCATCACGCGCCGCAATTCCTGCAGCGCGCCACCACCATGGCGCCGAGGGGCGATGACGACGATTTCGACGACTAGGAATAACCGGGCGAGCGGCCAGCCCGCAGCCCTCCCGCGCACCGAACCCGACCGCAATTGCCCGCTCTGTCCAAGGCTCGCCGGCTTTCGCGCCGAAGCGCGCGCACGCGAACCGCACTGGTTCAATGCGCCGGTGCCGTCATTCGGCGATCCCGCCGCCGCACTGGTGATCGTCGGCCTCGCGCCGGGCATGCAGGGCGCCAATCGCACGGGGCGGCCGTTTACCGGCGACTATGCCGGCGACCTGCTGTATGCGACCTTGCTCGAATATGGTTTTGCCAAGGGCGTCTACCAGGCCCGGCCCGACGACGGGCTGCAGCTGGTCGATTGCCGGATTGTCAACGCGGTGCGCTGCGTGCCGCCGCAGAACAAGCCGCAGCCTTCGGAAATCAGGACCTGCCGGCCGTTTCTCGCAGCCGACCTCGCGGCCATGCCAGGGGTCCGCGCCATCGTGGCGCTCGGCCGCATCGCCCATGATACGATGCTGAAAGTGCTGGACCTGCGCAGCGCCGCCGCACCTTTCGCGCATGGGGCGGTGCACCCGGCAGGCGGCGTGAAGCTTTACGACAGCTATCATTGCTCGCGCTACAACACCAATACGCGGGTGCTGACGCCGGAAATGTTTCGCAGCGTGTTCGCGAAAGTGAAAGCGGATCTGGGACGGGATTGAGCCTGTCCCGGACCCGGTGCAGCGCCACTTCAGCGATGCACCGCAGAGCCTGGACCCGTGGGATTGCCGACAAGACAGGCGCCGGATCTGCAGCGCACCACGCCGCCATTGCGGGCGCCCGGCGCAGCATCCGGGGCACGCAGCCACCCGGTCAAACCGGATTTTCCCTGAGCCACGCCAGCACGTCCCCGGCGTTCCGATCCGGCGGAAACACCGGATAGAATACGTGCGTGATGCGGCCGTCATCGACCACCAGCGCCAGCCGCTTGATCATGGTCAGTCCAGCCACCTCCATGGTCGGCAGCCGGAGCGCGCGCGTCAGATTGAGCTTCTCATCCGACAATACCGGGAACGGCAGATGCAGCCGCGACGCCATCTCGGTCTGATAGGCGTTGCTTTGCGTCGACAGGCCGAACACATGGCTGGCGCCGGCGGCTTTCAGTTCCGCGAACAGGTCGCGGAACGCGCAGGTCTGCGGCGTGCAGCCGCGGGCGCCGGGGATCATGTCCCAGTCGTCGACCAGGCTGATCTTGCCGGGCTCGCCGGTGCGGGGATAGGCGAACACCACGTTGCGCCCCGGCAGCGCCGACAGCGTCACCGACGTGTCGTCGGTCGCCACCAGGCTGATCGGCGGGATCGCCATGCCCTTCAGATGCGCCGCCGCGCCGTCGTCGGTCGGCGCCGGGATCTTGCTCCAGTCGACGTCGAGCAAATTTGGTTGACCCATTGTCGTGCTCCTCAAAATGGCGAGTGGCGAACGGGGATGAAATAATGGCGACTTTCTCCATTCGCCACTCGCCTCCTCTATCCCCGCGCCCGCAGCAGGCGGCCCTTCTCCCTGCCCCAGTCGCGCTTCTTCTCGCTCTCGCGCTTGTCGTGCAGCTTCTTGCCCTTGGCCACCGCCAGCAGCAGCTTGGCGCGGCCGCGCTCGTTGAAATAGAGCTTCAGCGGGATCAGCGTCATGCCCTCGCGATCGACCGCGCCCATCAGCTTGTTGATCTGCTTGCGGTGCAGCAGCAGCTTGCGCGGCCGCTTCGGCTCGTGGTTGAAGCGATTGGCCTGCAGATATTCCGGGATGTTGGCGTTGATCAGCCAGATCTCGCCTTCCTTGGTATCGGCGTAGGATTCCGCAATGGTGGTCTTGCCGTTGCGGATCGACTTCACCTCGGTGCCGGTCAGCGCGATCCCCGCTTCCACCGTGTCCTCGATCGCATAGTTGAAGCGGGCCTTGCGATTTTCGGCGACGACCTTGATCGCGCGCTCGTTCTTATCGGCCATGATGCAATCGTCCTAGTATCCCGGATCCGCATTCGTGCCATCCCGAACCGCCGGCCAAAGCGCCAGCGGTAGCACCCGGTCCCGCTCCATGCACGTCAAGTCTTTTTGAGCAGGTCGCGGATTTCCTCGAGCAGCACTTCCTGCCGGTTCGGCGGCGCCGGCGCGGGTGCTGCTTCGTCCTTGCGCTTCAGCTTGTTCATGAAACGGATGACGATGAACAGCACGAAGGCGATGATGATGAAATTCAGGGTCAAGGTGAGGAAATTGCCCCACGCCAGCACCGCGCCCTGTTTTTTGGCATCGGCGAGGTTGGTGGCGGTGACCTTGGCCGACAGGCCGGTGAAGTAATTGGAGAAGTCGAGGCCGCCGGTGATCGATCCGATGATCGGCATGATGATGTCGCCGACCAGCGAGTTGACGATGGCGCCGAACGCGGCGCCGATGATGACGCCGACCGCGAGGTCGACCACATTGCCCTTCATCGCGAATTCGCGGAATTCCTTCAACACCTGCAGGCCCCTCTCTTCAGCTTCGCGAACCGGAACAGCCATGTTGCGAGCGCAGCGGCCTAGTTGATCAGGCCGGCATGCACCATGGCGCTGCGTACCGCCACCCGGGTCGGCTCGGACACCGGCACCATCGGAAGGCGCAGGGTCTCGTCGATCTTGCCGAGCAGCGAGAGGGCGTATTTTACCGGCGACGGATTGGATTCGATGAACAGGTTGGTGTGCAGCGGCATCAGCTTGTCGTGGACCTTCAGCGCGGTGGCGACATCGCCTCGCCGCCAGGCCTGGTGGAATTCCGAACACAGCCGCGGTGCGACATTGGAGGTGACGGAAATGCAACCGTGCCCGCCATGGGCCATGTAGCCGAGCACGGTGGCGTCCTCGCCCGACAACTGGTTGAAATCCTCGCCCAGCACCGCGCGCTGTTGCGAAACCCGCACCATGCTCGCGGTCGCATCCTTGACGCCGGCGATGTTCTTCAGTTCGAACAGCCGCGCCATGGTCTCGACCGACATGTCGACCACCGAACGCGGCGGAATGTTGTAGATCAGGATCGGAATCCCGATCGCATCGTTGATCGCCTTGAAGTGCTGGTACATGCCTTCCTGGGTCGGCTTGTTGTAGTACGGCGTCACCACCAGCACCGCGCTGGCGCCGGCCTTGTCGGCGTGCTGCGCGAGTTCGATGGCTTCCCTGGTCGAATTGGAACCGGCGCCGGCAATCACCGGGACGCGCCCCCTGGCCTCGTCAATGCACCATTCGACGACGCGCCTGTGCTCGTCATGGCTCACGGTCGGGCTTTCGCCGGTCGTGCCGACCGGCACCAGGCCGTTGGTGCCCTCGGCAATCTGCCAGCTCACCAGCGCGCGGAACGCTGCCTCATCGAGCGACCCGTTCCTGAATGGCGTGACCAGGGCGGTAAACGATCCCCGGAAACTGGTCTTGGCTGCCATGGACTTCCTCCGCACGCTCATTGCACGCCGGCTGAACCGGCGAGGGATCAATTCATATCGGGTCTGGGGTTGCCGGGAAAGGCCCGCGGACCCCCGGCTCCAGCCGCGATTTTGCCGCTGTCCTGGCGCAGATAGCGTCAACCTCCCAGCGTATTTGGTATTTTGTCCACATATTCAATCAAATAGACCTAGGGCTTCAGCGATTGAATGATTCGCCGCGAAGGAGCGCCGTGACCCAGTCCGCCCGCGCAGCCGCATTGCGATCGACGGCCCTGGCGGCAAGCCTGGCGCTGGCGGTCGGGTTGTCGGCATGGGCCGCCGCCGCGGCGGCCAAGCCCACCGTTCCGCTGCCAAAGCCGCGGCCGATCGCGCGCAATCTGGCGCCCAGGAACTTGGACAAGAACTTGGACAAGAACTTGGACAGGAACTCGGCGAAGAACCTGGACAAGAACCTGGCAAAGTCCTTGCCTGCGCCCAGGAGCACCGGCAGAAATACCGCCCCCCCGGTTAAATCAAGCCTGGCGGCGCCGGTAATCGAACCCGCGACGCGCCAGCATGCGGCCTTGCCGCCTCCGCCTGCCCGCAAACCGCTCGCCCCGGCGGCAATGGCCGCGACCGCGTCGACCCCGCAGGCCGATGTCGAGGCGCTGGAAAACGTCATCGAGCTCCTGCGCAGCCACAAGCCCGCGGATGCGACCCAGGCCGAAGCGGCCATATCGGACCCGGTGGCCAGGAAACTCGCCGAATGGCTGGTCCTGCGCAGCGACGACAACGGCGCCTCGGTCGAGCGCTATCGCGCCTTCATCGACGCCAATCCGAGCTGGCCATCGCAGAGCTTCCTGCGCCGGCGCGGCGAGGCGGCGCTGTGGGACGACCATCGCGACGACGCCACGGTGTGGGCCTGGTTCGCAAACGATTCGGCGATATCGGCCAAAGGCCGGCTGGCGCTGGCGCGGGCGATGATCGCGCGCGGCGACCGGGCCAATGCCGAGCGCCTGGTGCGCGAGGCATGGCGCAACGATCCGATGTCCGAGGATACCGAAAACACCGCGCTCGATCTGTTCGGCGCGCTGCTGACGCCGGGCGATCAGAAGGCGCGGATGGACCTGCTGCTCTACGGCAGCGAGCATGAGGCGGCGTTGCGCGCCGCCAAGCGGCTCGGAAGTGCCGAGGTGGCGCTTGCCAAGGCGCGCATCGCCGTCTCCCGCAAGGCCTCCAACGCTCGCGCGCTGCTCGAGGCGGTTCCGGGGGAATTGCATGGCGACCCCGGCTACCTCTTCAGCAAGATCCAGCTGCTGCGCCGCGAGGAAAAATTCGCGGAAGCCGCGCAGCTGATGCTGAGCGTGCCGAAGGACCCGGCCCGGCTCTACAATCCCGACGAATGGTGGGTCGAGCGGCGGCTATTGTCGCGCAAGATGATCGACCTCGGCGAGCACCGCACCGCCTATCTGATCGCGCGCGACGCCGCCCTTCCCTCGCGCGACATCTACAAGACCGAGCAGGAGTTCACCGCCGGCTGGATTGCGCTGCGCTTCCTGGGCGATCCGGCCACCGCGGCCCAGCATTTTGCGCGCATCGGCGTCGGCAGCGTCAACCCGACCGCGCTGGCGCGCGCCGGCTACTGGCAGGGCCGTGCCGCCGAAGCCGCCGGCCGCGCCCAGGATGCCCGCGCCGCCTATACCGCGGCCGCGGCGCACTCGACCAGCTATTACGGCCAGCTGGCGCGCGCCAAGCTCGGACTGCCGCAGATCGAACTCAACGACGCGCCGGCCGCGCGGGGACGCGGGATCGAACGGCTGGAGATCGTCCGCGCGGTGCAGTTGCTCTACGCGCTGGACGAACGCGACATCGCGATCCCGATATTCGCCGACATGGGCGAGAACGGCGACCCCGACGCCCTGGTGGGCCTCGGCGAACTGGCCTCCCGCAACGGCGACGCCCGCGGCATGCTGCTGGTCGGCAAGGCAGCCCTCAATCGCGGGCTGCCGTTCGATTTCTACGCCTATCCGGTCAACGGCATCCCGCCGTTCAAATCGATCGGGCCGGACGTCGAGCAAAGCATCGTCTACGCGATCGCGCGGCAGGAAAGCGCCTTCAACCCCAACGACGTCTCGCCGGCACAGGCCTACGGACTGATGCAGGTAACGCCGGATGCGGGGCGCTATGTCTGCAGGAAATACGGTGCCAGCTTCGACCTCGGCCGGCTCAAGACCGATCCGGTCTACAACGCCGCGCTGGGCGCCGCCGAACTCGGCGGGCTGATCGAGGATTATCGCGGCTCCTACATCATGACCTTCGCGGCCTACAATGCCGGCCGCGGCAGCGTCAAGAAATGGATCGAGCGCTACGGCGATCCGCGCGACCCCAAGGTCGACGCGGTCGACTGGGTCGAACTGATCCCGTTCTCCGAGACCCGCAATTACGTGGAGCGGATCATGGAAAACCTGCAGGTCTACCGCGCCCGGTTCGGCGGCGGCACAAGGCTGCAGATCGAGGCCGACCTGCACCGCGGCGCCAGCGTCGAGTAATCCCTGGCTGTGTCGGGGTTTTCAGCGATCAACGCCCGTACCGTCTCATGAGCCCGGGCCGCGCATTCACGTAAGCCGTTGGCTCGCAAGCGCCTAATAGCGCCTGCGCTTCCCCGGATTCACCGGGCGGACATTGCCCGCATCATTGAAGAAGTAATTCCGGTCGCAGTAATCGTGGCGGCCCGAGGCTGCCGCCAGGCATTGCGCGTAGCTGTCGAAGCTGCAATCGCCCATCGGGCCGGCATAGTCGTAACCCCTGATGCAGAACGGATAGTCCCGCGCCTGCGCGAGCGTGGATGGCAGGCCGATGGCAGCCAGGGCACCAACAGCGACAGCTGCCGATAAAACAATGCGCACTTGCATCTCCTTGATGGTGGTCTCGATCGATGGATCGTCCTGACAGGGGCGCGCTGTGAATGCGCCGTGCCGCCGCCGAACCAGAATCGCGCCACGTCTCCTTACCTTTAACAGGTGCAACACCGCAATTCCCATTGCCGTGTTGCTTCGTCGGGCGCAATGCCGTGCCATGCACGATTGGCGCCGTCCAATCAGGATCGGGCGCCGGTCGAGCCAATCAACGAAAATTGATGATCATAATCGTCCAACCGGCAGTGCATCGATACAATCCATCCTATCTGTCTGTGCGAGATTTCGCTGCTCGATATCCATGGCCGCGCCGGCCTTTTGCTGCGCGACCTTTTGCTAGACGACAGACGGAGATCGCGACATGCGCCGGCTTGTTCTGATGGCTGCGGCCGTTCTGGTTTCCTTGGGCAGTTTCAACATGATGTCGCCCGCGCGAGCGGAAATCTATTATCCGGTCTGCCTGGCCGGCCAGGCCGATGACAAGGCCGTGCAGTGCGAATTTACCACGCTTGACCAGTGCCGGGCCTCCGCGTCCGGCACCGGCGGATCCTGCTTCCCCAATCCCGACACCAACTCCAAATCATACGCAACCTACCCAGCCTCCCCCCGGCGCCATCGCTGAGCAGGACGCGGGATCGATATTGATATCAACTGCAGGCCGTGCGCCGCGCGCGCTCCGGCGGCCCGGACTGGGGAATCATCATGGCGGCTGACATTCGATCGCTGACCGGGGTGCGAGGCGTCGCCGCGGTCGTCATCGTGGTCTATCATTTCGGCAAGTTTCACCTTGACCGCGACGCCGGCACCGATGTGTGGGACGTTCCTCACGGCTATATGCCGGTCGACATGTTTTTCATGCTGAGCGGTTTCGTGATCGGTTATGTCTACCGCAACGCCTTCGTCTCGGCTCCCTGGAAGAACTACCAGGCGTTTCTGATCAAGCGGGTGGCGCGGCTCTACCCGGCCTATCTGGCGATCTGCGCCCTGTACGCCTTGAAGATAGCGCTCGGCCTCACCGGCGAAGAGACCTTCGCCCGCTTCAGCGCGCTCGACATGGTCGGCAATCTACTGATGCTGGTCGGCTGGGGGCTTCATATCTATCCGCTGATCGGCGTATCCTGGGCCTCGAGCGCCGAACTGGGCTCCTACTTCGCCGCGCCGGTCCTGATGAGCTACACGCTGCACAAGGGAATCGCGGCCTGGGCCGGTTGCGTCGCCCTGTCGATGCTGGCGATCTATCTGATCAGCATCAGCGGCCAGGGCTACAGCGGCCCGCTCGACGTCGTCTCGGTCAACTCGCCGCTGCCGCTGGTGCGTGCGCTTGCCGGCTTCACGCTTGGACTGGCGACCTTTCGCTTCGCCGGCCTCCTGGATCGGCTCTCTGCCACCGTGCAGGACGCTCTCGTGATCATCATCCTGTTTGCGATCGTCGAGGCGGCGGTGCTTCTCGCCGACGACCTGCTGGTCTACCTGCTGTTCATTCCGTTCATTGCCATCCTGTCGCGCGACGGCCGCGTCGCCCAATTGCTGTTCGGCAACAAGCTGGTCTACCACCTCGGGGTGATCTCCTACTCGATTTATCTGATCCACCCCCTGTTCCTGACTTTTGCCGAACGTTCGTCGCGGCATTTTGGCAGCACCGTGACGGCGTATGTGGTTTGCGTGCTGGTCTGCCTGGCGGCGATCTGGCTGTTGTCCTATCTGTGCTATCGATTTATCGAAATTCCCGGGCGGCAACTCGTCACCGGCTGGTTCGCCTCCAGGCCGGCCATCGCGCCCGCCCGCGGCACCCCCTGCGACTTTCGTCGATCGGTCGGTCGCCGGGCATGAGCCCGGCCGACGCCCCTTCACTTGAACCGCCGATGCTGACACAATCAGGTGAGGCGCCGCGCCCGCCGTATCGGCTTCGCCGGCGCACGCCCTGACCGAGGCATATGACGGAACGCGGCCGAACCTGCCGCTCCGCCGATGTCAGCGCCGGGATGGAAAGCGAGGTTTTGATTTGATTGCCATCTGGATCCGTCGGGCCGCGCTGCTGGCAATTGTTGTCGGCGCCGCGCCCGTGCCGTCGTTTGCGGGCCCGCAAGTCATTCCCCACCGCAGCCTGTGGCCGGACCCCATCAACTCCCCGGCGGAATTCGACCGGGCGTCGCGCGCCGAGATCCTGGTGTTTGCCCAGGCGCTGGCCGAAAGCGAGACGCTCGACGACAGCACGTTGCAGATCCGGCTCGACGTCCACCACCCGATCGACGATGCCTCCCTGCAGCGGGTGCGGCGCAAGATGTGGGACCTGCTGGGCCGCAACTATGCGATTGCGGCGCGGGGCTGCGTCGCCGATGAGGCCTTTTGCCCGGCCGACTCCAGCGATCTGCGGCACGTGGCTGCCGCACTCTCCTCCAACATTCAACCGCGCTACGCGCCGTGGTTCAACGACGCCGCGCAATTCCAGCGCTCCTACCTCGACGAACTGCTCAGGCTGGGCGCCGTGTTTTCCCGTTACAACAGCGAGGTCGAGACCTTCAACGCGAATGAATTGCCGGGCTGGGCGATGCCGGACCGGCATTTCCTGCTGACGTTCGACGACGGTCCAACGCGCGGTCCGGGGCACGCCGAGGCCAACGCCGACGACACCGACCTCACCCTCAAGATGCTGCGCGACCATCAGCTGGACGCGGTATTCTTTGCGTTGGGCGAAACCTTCCAGGCGCGGCTGGCGGAGACGTCGGTCGACGCGATGCGGACCCTCTATTCGGGGATGTGTGTCGGCTCCCACGGCTGGATCCACAAGTCCCATGCCACCATGCCGCAATGGCAGGAATCGATTACCTCCAGCTCGGACTTGATTCGAAACACCCTGCCGCAATCCTACGTTCCGGCGTTCCGCCCGCCCTATGGCCAGCGGCCGCCCGACAGCGGACCGTTCTTCAGCCGGCTCGGCATAAAGGTCGTGCTCTGGAGCATCGATTCGCACGACTGGGACGATGCCCTGACGGCGGACGATGTCGAACAGCGCGTGATGTCGCTGATGCTGCTGTGGCGCCGCGGTTTTGTCCTGTTTCATGACGTTCACCCGAGAGCCCGCATGGTGGTGCCTCGCCTGGTCTCGTGGCTGGCCCATGACGGCGTTTCCTGGATCGATTGTCACCAGATCGACTGGCCCGGCAACGGCGACCTGCGGGCTGCGGCAGGGCCGGCAAAACAATAGCGGTTCTCGCCAAATTCCCTGATCAGTCCTGCCCGTTGCCGACGGGTATCCCGGATTGTCAGAGGCTGCGGCGACGCCATGAACTGCACCGCGCCTGTTCACGCGACTGTTTCTGGACGCTGTTTGGGTGCTGTGACAGGGATTGATAAATTCCTCGAGCCACAAAGCCCCGTGCAAAAATCTCATCTTCCCCGATCCGTCAGCCGCGGTCACGGTGCACAGCTGCTCAACCGCGCCGCGCTCGCACTGCGAACGCGGCAGTTCGCGGAGGCAGAGCGGCTCGCCACCGAAGTCCTGCGGGGCAGCCGGACCGACCCCGCCGCCACATCGATATTGGCCCGGGCCCTGCTCGCTCTGAACCGTGCAGACGAGGCGATCGCGCCGCTCGAGAAGGCCGCAGAACGCAATGGCGACGCCGCTATCGAAACCCTGCTCGGGGCGGCGCTCGGCAGCGCCGGGCGTCGTGCGGAAGCGATCGAACGATTGAGCCGGACGACGGCGCGGCGCCCGCCATTTCTGCCGGCCTTCCAGGAACTCGCCGGCCAGCTCGCCAAGGCCGGACGCGTCGACGAGGCCATCGCCGTCATCGAAAGCGGTCTGGGACTGGCGCCCGAAGCCGTCGATCTGCAGCTGGACCTTGCCCGCCTGCACCTCGGACATAACGACCGCGGCCGGGCGCGCGTGATCCTTTCAAGCGCGCGCGATGCCGCACCGGGTCGCCCCGAAATATTGACGGAGCTGGCCCGCGTTCTGCTGCTGGACGGCGACTACGCCTCCGCCGCCGACGCCTACCGGCATGCGCTGGCGCATCGTCCCGACGACGCCTTTACCCGCGCGGATCTTGCCGCATGCCTTCTGGAAATGGGGGATCGCGACGCTGGCGAGGCCAACCTGCGTGCGGCGGTCCGCGGCGGACCGCACGTGCTCGGCCGCGCCATCCACGCGCTCGCCGCTTCATCGCACGGCCGTTTCTTCTTCCGCCCCAGCGCGGTTGCGAAATTCCTCCAGGGCTGAGCTTCCCCCGTCGCCAACCGGCCTGCCCGGCTACGCCCGGAATTTCCGCCGGTAGAGTCCGGGCTCGCGATTGATCGCCCTGGTCAGCTCGTGGACCCGCTGCGCATCCTCCGGCGTGAACGGCGCGGTTTGCGCAACCCAGCTTTCGCGTTTCACGGCCAGGCACTGCGCAACCGGGGTACCCTTCGGCAGCACGCCGCTGAAATTCGTGTCATGCCAGTGCGCCGGAAAATGAATCCAGTTGTCCCGGTAGCGGTCGCAATCGACCATGCCGCTCAATGTGGTGAACGGCAGATCAAAGCGATTGAACGGATGTGAGAACAGCAGGGAATAGCCTGGCGGGGCTTCGATGCTCCAAAGGTTGTGGAATTTGATCAGGATCCTGTCCGGCTCGAACAGCGGCGTGTCGGCGACCTGGCTTGCGTCGTGGAAGCCGACCGGCGAGCGCGGGAACTCGACCGTTCCACCGGCCGGGATATCGTTGTCCCAGGTGATCGAGCCGTTCTCGATCCTGAGATCGCAGATCAGCGGAATCAGGAATCCCGACGTCATGGCGTCGACGAACGGCGGACAGCGCTTGACCGTATCCTCTTCGCGCATGTTGATCGCGTTGAAGGCCCGCGGCGGCATCGCCTTGAGCCAGCCGGGAACTCCCAGGGTTGCCGGGATCGGCGGCGGCAGCCTTCCATATAGTTCGGCCGGGCAGCGGAACTTGAGCGTGAGCGGTTCGGTGCTGTTGGACATGCTTGGCTCTTGGACGGCTCGCCTTCCCGACGCACCCGTTGCGTTCGATCTAGCACGTTCCAGGGTGATCCCGAAAGCAATCGGCCCTCGGCCGATGTTTTAAACCGTCCCCGCTCCCGGCGCTCGCTTCCGGCGATTTTCATGGTCGTGAACCGGCAAGCACCGCCGGCATCTTGCCCTTGGAATCCGCGGGCAAGTCACGTCGCGCAAAGAAAAACCCCGGCAGTTTCCTGCCGGGGTTTCTTGTCGTCAGATCGCATTCGTCGTTGGACGAAACCGATCAGAACACGCGCTGGACGCGGAACAGGCCCGAAACGGTGCCGATGTTCCCCATGGTGTAGGTGCTTCCCGCCGGGATCAACCCGAGGGCAGCCGTGCTGGTGAGCGTGCCGGCCATTTTCTGGCTGATCTGCGAGTACATCGCTTCAACCGAGAACGTCAGGTTCTTGACAGGGGTCCAGGAGGTATAGGAACCGATCTGCGAAAGATTGAAGTTCGGGTTGCAGGTCGTAAGACCATTGCCGGCTCCAAACGAAGCCGCGATGCCTGCGCAGTAAAGGCCAGTAGCAGTTGCGTTGTAGCGTTCACCGGCCCACGAACCGAACAAGGCCGTAGCCCAATGCGGATCCCAGTTATGCGTATAGGCGCCCTGGATGCCGTAGGCAGTCGTCTTCTGGATCGAACCACCGGGACCGAACACGCCGTCGGTGGAGGTTGCGAAGGCCAGGGTGCCGCCCGAAGTCGGACCCGACTGGAGCAGCGAGTAGCCGTTCGGGCTCACGCCGCCGATGATGTAACGCGACGCACCGTTGGCATAACCGCCGGTGACGTTGATGGTGTCGCCGGGACCGGTCGGAATGTTCTTGATCGACAGAGCCAGTTGCCCGGCCCAGCCGTAGGTGTCGTCCGGATGACCGGTGGTTTCGAACGTGCCGTAGTACATGCCGCGAACGTCATGCACCGCGACCGACGCCTGGAACAGACCCCAGGCCTGATCGACCCGCACCATACCGACGAAATCCGGCATGTAGAAGCCGCCGTAACCGTTGGCGGTCGGGCTGCCGTTGGCAACAGCTGCGACCGAGGTGGGCAGACCGCCCAGGATCCCGGGCTGAGCCGCGGCCGCCATCGTGCCGGTATTCACGATCTGGGTTTGATCGTACAGGGTCGGATCTTCCATGCTGACCGTGCCGGAAACGCCGTTGCCGAACTGGGCAGTATAGGCGATCTGGTTGATGCCGGTCACGTCGTCGGCGGTACCGATCAGGAACGACGACTGGTTGCCCGGATAACCGGTCCAGGGAGTGTCGAACTGCGAGATCGCCTTACCAATGGTGAAGCCGGCGAACTGAACGAAGGCGTAGTACACGCCGACGTCGCTGCCTGCGATCGGGTCGCCGCCGGTGCCGGTCCAGTTGAAGGTGGCATCGAAGAAGGTGCGGACGACGCCGTATTCGGTGGCGGTGCGCGTATCGATGTTGATGTCTTCACGGGAACGAGCGGCCAGCGAGAAGCGGGCACGGTTGTTTTCAGCAGCTGCGCCGCCGGGTCCACCGCCCCACGACGGATCGTCGTAAATCGCAGCGCCGTTCACGGTAACGTCAGCGCGCAGATAGCCACCCAGCTTGATGCAGGTGTCGGTGCCCGGAATGTAGAAGAAACCGGCACCATACAGGGAGCAGATCCTCACGTATTCGACCGCTTTGGCCTTTACGGGAAGATCAGCTGCCTGTGCCCCGCTCATGGCGATGAGACCCGCCGCTGAGCCGAGGATAAGGCTCTTAACCATCTTCATGTTAACCTCCAAGTTTGCTCTGTAGGGAAGGTTCCGGATCCGCTGGGTGAAGCACCCTTGAGGTTGGTTCCCTTGTCCCTTGAAACACCGCTTAGCCGTTTCGCGCCTTCGGACACTCCCGCATGAACGCGAGGGACTTAAGCGAACCACCTAGAACGGGACGACCTCGGGATGCCCCCCTCCGTCGCAACATCACAATTACCGAAGGCTTCTGCACACGCAATAAAGGAACCGCTCGGAATGGGCCGAGTCAGCGCGTTTTTGCAGAGGTGTTGCACAAATAACACGCAACCGTGATCGAACTTTCATCAGAAGCCTTTGTTTTATAAGGATGTTTTCGATTGGTTCCATTTCGGGCGCACATCGATGCGCAGGCAGCCGGCCCGCCGCCTTTCTCCTCCCGAGGCCTTCGCAGGCGCGAATCGAGCGTCCGGCGACATCGCGCGGACCCGGCACGATCCACGAAACCTGCACTATCCACCGCACGATTCTGCAGGAATGGCCGATATACGCTGGATGCCCGACACGTCTCTTCACAGGGGCCGCGAGATCGCCCTCCGGGCAGCGTCGGCTGCAGCTTGATCGATCGCGGCCGGCCCCGCGAGGGTTCGATGTCCGCCGCACTGTCTCTTTCTTGCAACCGTCTTCTGGCGGACGTCTTGCCATGCGATCGTCTCCACGATGATTCCACGCCGCGCGGACGGGCTCGCAAAGGCCGCTGTTTTTCCGGATCGGGATGCTTTTTCTGGATAACGCGCCGCCGCTGCCGATGCATGGCGCAGCCGCTTGGCCATGCGGGCCGGAGCCGTCAGGGATCCGACGGCCCGAGGCTTGTTCAGAGGAAAAAATCCGAACGGCCCGTTGGCCGGTCGGGGACATTATACGGCGATATGGCGCCGGAAATCCGGCAGCCTGAATCTGGCGCTTGCGGCTCGCCCCCGCCTCGGGCATATCGGCCCTACCGGAGATGTGGCCGAGTGGCTGAAGGCGGCGGTTTGCTAAACCGTTATAGGGTTGTAAAGCCCTATCGAGGGTTCGAATCCCTCCGTCTCCGCCAATACCACGATATACTGTCCGACGACCGCCCCGTCCCATGCGCGCCGTCCAATCGGAACGACGAGAATCTCAAGGCGGCGGGTTACACGACCTTGAGACCGGGATGCTCCTCCATCGGTGCAGAATCGCGGTCATCGTGCAGCACGCGTGGCGATGTTCGATGCAAAAGGTGCCGATGATAATGTCGGCTGCTTTCCGATCGTGATGCCGTCTCGCGCAGCGGCGAGATCCCCGGACCCTTATCCAGGACAACGCGATTTTTTGGCGACGGCACCCTGCGCGCGGCCGCCGATCACAGCCGCTCCGCGATCTCGGCGAGCGCTTGGTAGACCAGGCCGAGTTCGCTTTCGCCGCTGCAGTAAGGCGGCATGATGTAGACCGTGTTGCCGAGCGGGCGGACCAGAAGGTTGCGCGACAGGAAGCCCTGATAGAGCCGTGGTCCGACATCGGCCAGGTAGCCGGTCTCGCGCGAGGCGAGATCCACTGCCGCGATCGAGCCGATCTGGCGGACATTGGCGAACCGCCGGTCGTCGCGAAAGCGATCGAGGTGTTTGGCGTGCAGGCGGGCGATCGCCGCCACGCGCTCCAGCACCGGCTCGTTCTCCCAGATCTCCAGATTGGCCAGCGCCGCCGCGCAGGCGATCGGATTCGCCGTATACGAACTGGAATGAAAGAAGGTCCGGCTGCGGTCGGCGGAATAATGCGCGTCGAAAATGTCGGCCCGGCAGAGCGTGACCGCCAGTGGCAGCGAGCCGCCGGTCAGTCCCTTGGAGTAGCAGGCGATGTCCGGCGTCACCGCGGCCTGTTCGCAGGCGAACAGCGTGCCGGTGCGGCCCCATCCCGTCATGACCTCGTCGGCAATGAACAGCACGCCATGGCCTGCGCAGACCTGCTTCATGTCCGACAGCAGCTGCGGCGGATAGATCAGCATGCCGCCGGCGCCGAGGATAAGCGGCTCGACGATCAGGGCCGCGACGGCGCCCCGGCGGCAGGCCGCGTCAAGGGCATCGAGCGTGGCCTGCTCGCGACCCGCGGCAGGGAACGGCAGCCGCTCGACATCGAACAGCAGGGGATCGTAGGGCGCGTTGAACACGCCGCGCTGGCCAACCGACATTCCGCCGATGGTGTCGCCGTGATAGGCGCCCTCGAGAGCCAGGATGCCGGTGCGCTGCTCGCCGCGGTGGCGCCAGAACCCGAGCGCCATTTTCAGGGCCACCTCGACCGAGGTCGATCCGCTGTCCGAAAAGAACACGTATTCGAGTTCCGGCGGCGTCACCGCAATCAGGCGCCGTGCCAGCTGCTCCGCGGGCTCGTGGGTGAAACCGGCGAAGATCACCTGGTCGAGACGGTCGGCCTGCTGCTTGATCGCCTGCATGATGTGCGGGTGGCGATGACCGTGGGTGACGACCCACCAGGACGAGATCGCATCGAAGATGCGCCGTCCGTCGGCGGTCTCCAGCCACGCTCCCTCGCCTTTGGCGATCAGCGTCGCATCCGGTTGCACCGCGTGCTGGGTGAACGGATGCCAGATCGGCGAGGCCGTTTTCGTCATGCCGGCTCCCGCAGGAAATCCTCGATGCAAAAATGCCGGGCGAAAGCCGCGCGCAGCGACGGGCCGTCCAAGGGGTCGAGACGCGGCAGACGGCCGAGCCGGCGCACCCGGCCGAGATCGGCAATGATCCGTTCCGACTCCCGGTTCTCGTCGCCGATGAAGGCGATGCCGGCGATGGCCACGTTCCGGGCGCGCAGCGCCTCGATCGACAGCAGGGTGTGATTGATGGTCCCCAGCGTGGTGCGGGCGCAGAGCACGACCGGCGCGTTCCACCGCGCCATGACGTCGATATAGGTGAGCTTGCGGGTCAGCGGCACCAGCAATCCGCCGGCCCCCTCCACCACCAGCGGCCGGTCGGTATCCGGCAATCGCAGCGCCTCCGGATCGATGACGACGCCGTCGATCTCGGCGGCGAGATGCGGCGAGGCCGGCGTCCGCAACCGGTAGGCTTCCGCCAAGACGCGCTGCGGCGCCAGCCCGGACAATCGCAGCACCGTTTCGCGATCGGTCTCCTCCTCGAGCCCGGCCTGGATCGGCTTCCAGTAAACCCCGTCCAGCGCGCCGGCCAGGCCCGCGGCGAAAACCGTCTTGCCGAGGCCGGTATCGGTCCCGCTCACGACAACGCGCACGCTCATGCGGCTTTTCGCAAATGGCCGGCGAGCGCCTCGAACAGGCCGGCCACGGTTGCTTCATCGACATTCAAGGTCAGCGCGACGCGCAGCCGCGCGGTGCCCTCCGGAACCGTCGGCGGGCGTATCGCCCTGATGTCGTAACCCTGGCGCTGCAGCGCGGCGGCCAATGTGACCGCCGCCTGATCGGAGCCGATGATGACCGGAACGATCTGCGAGCCCGACGGCTCGACGTTGCATCGGTCGCGAAGCTGGTTGCCGGCGAACCGAACCAGCCGCGCAAGCCGCTCCCGCCGCTCGGGGTTCGATCGCGACAGTTCGAGGGCGACACGGGTGATCGCCGCGGTCAGCGGCGACGGCGCGGTCGCGAAAATGAACGGCCGGGCCCGGTTAACCAGGAAGTCGCGGATGATTCTCGGGCCCAGGACGAAGCCGCCGACGGTGCCGAGCGCCTTGCCGCAGGTGTGCAGGGTGACGACGTTGTCGCGGCCCTCGAAATCAGCGGCGAGGCCGCGTCCCTGCGGACCGAGCACGCCGGTCGCATGCGCCTCGTCGATCACCACCATGGCCTCGTGGCGATCGGCGACCGCGAGCAGTTCGGCGAGGTCCGGGCTGTCGCCATCCATGCTGTAGAGGCTTTCGACCGCCAGCCAGGGCCGCCCGGTGCCTCCGGTGGCGCGCCAGCGGACGATCGCCGCGTCGAACGCATCGACATTGTTGTGCGGCACCCCGACAAAGCCGGCCCGGCCCCGGCGAAGTCCCTCGTGCACGCTGGCATGGATCAGTTCATCGTGGACGATCAGATCGCCGGTCTGCGGCAAGGTCGAGAAGATCGCGAGATTGGCGACATAGCCGCCACCGAAATACAAGGCGGTCTCGGCGCCGAAATAGCCGGCCGCTTCCGCTTCCAGTGCCTCATGCTCTGGATGATTGCCGCGCAGCAGACGTGACCCGCCCGAACCCACCGGCACGCCCCGCGCCACGGCCTCGGCTGCGGCGCGCCTCAGCTCTTCGGATTCGGCGAGCCCGAGATAGTCGTTCGACGTGAAGTCTATTCCGGAACGGCCGCGCAGCGAACGCAGCCGCCCCCGTTTCGAAAGCTCGCGCAGATCCGATTCGAACGGGTCATGGATCGCCAAATTCGTTCATCCTGTCTTGATCGATCGCCCCGCGTTCCATGCAACGGGGCCGGTCGATATCGCCGGGCTGGCGGCGGCCGGGCAACTCGATCTGCCCTGTGGACTGCCGGCATCGGCCCGGCCGGTGCCGGGGAACGACAATGACGCCGATCTCAAATCAGGTGTCAACCACCGGGATCCTCGGGGGGATGCTCCTGGAACCGCCGCGGGATCGCGAGCACCGCGGCATTTCAGCAACACATGTCCGACAAATGCACGCACAGGTGAGTTTGAACTTTCAGGCGGCCAGTCCGCCATGCCAGAAGCCATTGGAACTCTTTGGTACCAGGGGCTGGAAATGCATCGTTCTGCACTGATCGGAGCCGGGCTGCTTTCGATTACAGGATTACTGACAGGTGCGGCGTCCGCCGCCGACCTTCCCGCGCGGACCTACACCAAGGCGCCTGCCATCGTCGCACCGATCTATGACTGGAGCGGCTTCTACATCGGCCTCAACGGCGGCGGCGCGTCGAGCCGCGAATGCTATGGCCTGACCAGCATTGCCGGTGTTGCAATCGCGCCGACCGCGAACGAGGGCTGCCACAATGCGACCGGCGGCCTCGCCGGCGGTCAGGTCGGTTATCGCTGGCAAGCCACCAACTGGGTGTTCGGCCTCGAAGCCCAGGGTGACTGGGCCGACCTCAAGGGATCGAATGCCAGCCTGGTTGCGATCATTCCCTACACCAACCAGACCAAGATCGACGCCTTCGGCCTCTTTACCGGCCAGGTCGGCTACGCCTGGAACAACATTCTGCTCTACGTGAAGGGCGGCGCTGCCGTCACCGACAACAAGTACAGCAGCTTCTTCCCCGTGGGCAACATCTTCGCCGCAGCCGGCGTCCCGTTCAATCAGGCCAGCGACACGCGATGGGGCGGCGCCGTCGGAACCGGAATCGAAGTCGGTTTTGCGCCGAACTGGTCGGTCGCCGTCGAATACGACCACCTGTTCATGGGCAATCCCAACGTGACGTTCCCGACATCGGCCATCGCCGTCACGCGCTCCGACAACATCAGCCAGGGCGTCGACATGGGGATGGTCCGGGTGAACTACCGGTTCGGCGGTCCCGTCGTCGCAAGATACTGATCCGAAAGATAAGGGCACCTTCGCCTCCCCCCGCGTGCGGGTGGCGCCGGCGTCTCTGCGGCAGGCATTACGCCGCCTTCAACGGACGGGCGCGCTTGATCCGCTCGAGTTGTTTGGGGCTGTGCATCGCCTCCCATAGATCGTTGCGCCGTTGCACGTTCGGCCAGAAGTCCGGGCCGTTGCCGAACACGCGGGCCAGGATGAGGGCCGTCGCCGCCGTCACGTTCCGACGGCCCTTGCACAGCTCGTTAACGTGTTTGCGCTGCACGCCCATCGCCTCGGCCAGCGCGCCCTGGGGCAACCCCAGCGGCTGCATGAACTCTTCCACGAGAATCTCGCCGAGCGTGGCCGGCTTGCGCCTGGTCAGCAGCATCGTTCGCCTCCGATCACCTGAAGCCGTGGTCGTCCAGATAGACGCCCTCCGCCTCGATCGCCATGAAATGGCTCGGAGCGCTCGCAAGACCCTCGCCGCCGCGATGACGGCAGATGCGCCTGCCCCCAGGCGATCCCGAAGCGCAGGAGATCCGGTCGCCGCCGCGGCCGAACGTGCGCAACAAGCGCGCAGACGCAGCCAGGGCGCCGTGGAGTCGGGTGAGGGGTGAAGACGCCCCTCACCGCAGTCGCCTCAATGCGCCGTCATCCAGGTGCGGGCTTCGCGCTGGGCCGTGGCGATCTCGGTCTCGGACATCATCTCGGCGACCTCGCGGCGCAACGGGATGGCGTCGGCGCGGCCTTTGATGGCCGCCAGGTTGAACCACTTGTGCGCGGCAACGAGATTGACCACGCCGGAACGCCCGCTCGCCCAATACAGGCCCCGCTCGAACAGCACGTCGGGGATCGCACTTGCTTCCACCGGCGTTGCCGCATCCAGATCGATCTGTCCCTGAAACATCCCGCATCTCCCTTTTTTGATTTTTTGCCGCCCCGTTCCGAGTGCGGCCCCCGTCCAGTCGTTGAAACCACCCGTTATCGCCCACGCCGTTTGCCGGCTTGTGGGGAAGATCATGACCGATCAAATTTGAAGGGCAGTTTAAATATCGCGATGAATCGAGTGTGAATGCGATTTCGGAGCGGCCGCCGCGGAATCGCAAAAGTGCCGGGCTGGCGCCGATTAGTGCGAGATCGCGGGATTCGGTTTACCCTGCGGTTTGGCGAAGCGATAACCATTGGCCGCGATCGCGTGCCCCGGATGCCGCGCTGCTGGTCCGGGGCCCATTCGCTGGCACCCTGACGGGTCCCGGCTCTGCGGCGCATCGCCGAGGCAGCGCTGCGCCGCGTCCGGGACACATGCCATCCTGGCGCGCGCGCGGTCGCGCCTGCGCACGGCTCTCAGCCGTGAACATCCACAACGACGATGCAGGGGATCTGGAAATCGGTTCGCCCGGCGGCTCTGCGGCCGGCGGCGGAACGAGGGCGTCGGCGAACACGTCAGGATCAGATTTCACGATGGGCGTTTCCGCCCCGGTGAAATTGCGGACCGTAGATCCGCACCGAACGAAGAAAACCTGTTTCTTCTGCCGGACCGGTTTTCCGAAGAACGAATTCCCCGAAGGACGATCCAGCCGTTTGACCTGATGTCTCGCCGACACCCTCTTTCGTCGACCAGAGCCGCCGGTGTAAAATCCGCTTCGAGAAGCAAATCGTCCTGAGGGCTCGTGTGACGTCGCCGGCATCAAGCCGCCGGCAATTTCTTAAGCGAGATTTACTTCTTCTTCTTGGCGACCTTGCGGGTCTTCTTCGCAGTCTTCTTCACTGCGCTCTTCGCCTTCTTTGCCTTCTTAGCTTTCTTGGCCATGTTGCCCTCCTGATGTAGTGAGATGGCTTTATTGCTGCGTGCACTCGGGAATCGAAATGCACTGCATCCCGAATACACCAACACATAGGAAAAAACAGCGTCCAGCTTAAGGAAGTGTTGACGCAATGAAGCGAGCGCGCGCGATGCGCGCGCTGCGACAGCACGACGATGCGAGCGCATCACGATGCGGGCAGTGCGCGGAAACCCGAGGATTCCGATTGTCGATATCGCAGGAAGCGCTTGCGCCGCAGGCATTTTCGTTGACAGCGCATTCGATGCGCACGACGCAATGCAAGCCGTTGCGACTCGCCGGTGCCGCCCGAAAGCGGGTTGCGCGGACTCTGAGTCGGTGTTTTTGGCAATGAAAAAATTTTCGCGCCCGGCGGCTTTGCGTCTCATCGTCTCTCGCCAAAACCGGATTTTTGCGCGAATCGCCGACCGCTGATTCGCGCCGCGGTTCGGCTTCGCCGGCGGGCGGCGGAGCATCGACACGCGCGCGCACGCGCATCCATCGGCGGCGCGCCTCAGCGATCGGCGCCGCGCCACGCGGTGCTCAGAGGCCGAGTTTGGACTTCAGCAGATCGTTGACCGCTTGCGGATTGGCCTTGCCCTGGGATGACTTCATCACCTGGCCGACGAACCAGCCGATCAGCTGCGGCCTGGCGCGCGCTTGCGCGACCTTGTCCGGGTTGGCGGCGATGATGTCGTCGACCACCTTCTCGATGGCGCCGAGGTCGGTGACCTGCTTCATGCCGCGCGCCTCGACCAGCGCGCGGGGGTCGCCGCCCTGCTGCCAGACGATCTCGAACAGGTCCTTGGCGATCTTGCCGGAGATGGTGCCCTCGCCGATCAGATCGACGATGGCGGCAAGCTGGGCCGCCGACACCGGCGAGCCCGAAATGTCGCGGCCCTCCTTGTTGAGCCGGCCGAACAGCTCGTTGATCACCCAGTTGGCGGCGAGCTTGCCGTCGCGGACGCGGTCGGCAAGCCCCGCCAGCACCGCCTCGAAGAACTCCGCGCTCTCGCGTTCGGCCACCAGCACGCCGGCGTCGTAGGGCGAGAGCCCGAAACCGGCGATGAAGCGGGCCTTCTTCTGGTCCGGCAATTCCGGCAGGTCAGCCTTGAGCTCGTCGACGAATGCCTGCGTGAACTCCAGCGGCAGCAGGTCGGGATCCGGGAAATAGCGGTAGTCGTGCGCTTCTTCCTTGGACCGCATCGACCGGGTCTCGCCCTTGTTCGGGTCGAACAGCCGGGTTTCCTGCTCGATGGCGCCGCCGTCTTCCAGGATGCCGATCTGGCGGCGGGCTTCATATTCGATGGCCTGGCCGATGAAGGCGATCGAGTTCATGTTCTTGATCTCGCAGCGGGTACCGAGCGGCCCCCCCGGCTTGCGCACGCTGACATTGACGTCGGCGCGCAGCGACCCTTTCTCCATGTCGCCGTCGCAGGTGCCGAGATAGCGCAGGATCGAGCGCAGCTTCGACACATAGGCCTTGGCCTGTTCGGACGTGCGGATGTCGGGCTTGGAGACGATCTCCATCAGGGCGACGCCGGAGCGGTTGAGGTCGACGAACGACAGCGTCGGATTCTGGTCGTGCAGCGACTTGCCGGCGTCCTGCTCCAGATGCAGCCGCTCGATCCCTACCGCGACGCTCTCGCCGCCCGCCAGCTCGACGATGACCTCGCCCTCGCCCACGACCGGCGACTTGTACTGGCTGATCTGGTAGCCCTGCGGCAGATCCGGATAGAAATAGTTCTTGCGGTCGAACACCGAGCGCAGGTTGATCCTGGCGTTCAGGCCGAGGCCGGTGCGGACCGCCTGCCGGACGCAGAACGCGTTGATGACGGGCAGCATGCCCGGCATCGCGGCATCGACCAGCGAGACATGGCTGTTGGGCTCGCCGCCGAACCCGGTGGAGGCGCCGGAAAACAGTTTGGAATGGGAGGTGACCTGGGCGTGGACTTCCAATCCGACCACCAGTTCCCAGTCGCCGCTGGCGCCCCTGATCAACTTCGATGGTTTGACGGATACGTTCATGGGCGACTCAGGTTGCGGGCTGCGGGCGACACGAATTCACGGAAAAAGACGCTGAGAATCGAATATTTCCTGGCCGGAAGAGGGTCTTCGCCGAGGCAATGCCCGATCCGGCAAATTAGGCCGAGGCCGCCCCCGATGCAACCAGCCGCCCAGGCGCGGATTTGCCTTCCGGCCAGGATGAGGTTTCCGCCACCGGCGCGAAGTTGCCGCCGTGGAAGCTCAGTTCGGCACCGCCCGCGACGCGGCATCGAACATCAGCGTGAACCAGGTGCCCTGGCCGCGGATGCTTTCGGCGCGGAACACCACATTCCCGGCGTTTTCCCTGAGCGTCTGCAGGATCAGGGCGCCCAATTTCCGCGGTGACGGCCAGTCCTGGTTTTCACCCAGCCCGACGCCGTCGTCGGAAACGATGACGGTGACGCGTTCGCCTTCCTGCTTGCAGATCAGTTTCAGCTGGCCGCCATTGCGGCCGACGAAGGCATATTTCTGCGCGTTGGTCAGCATCTCGTTGATCAGCAGCCCCATCGGCATCGCGATATTGATCGAAAGCGGGCAGTAGGCGACATCGATGTCGATCTGCACGCCCGGCATGGCGTTGGCCTCCATCACGGAGGTGGCGATGTCGGCAAGATACCGGCCGAGATCGATTTCGGGCGGGGCGTTTTCCGCCGACAAGGTCCGGTACAGAACCGTCAGCGCGTCGATCCGGCCCGCCAGACGCGCCAGCGCCACGGTCTCGCCTTCCACGGCCGATCTCGCCTCCAGACGGATCAGCGCGGTGATCAGCTGCAGGTTATTCTTCACCCGGTGCTGCAGTTCGCGCATCAGCATGTCGCGGTCGCGGATACGGCTCTCGAACTGTTCGATCTGCGCCCGTTCCCGGCTGCCGATATCCACCAGGGCGGCGATCCGGAAGTTCTCGACACCGTCATCGTTCTCGATCACGGAAGCATAGGCCTGCACGATGACGAGACGGTCGACCGGTCCGGCCGGGCGGAACACGCCGACGAAATCCTCGCCGTCCCGGATCGCCTCGCCCAGGGTCCGGCCCGGGCTGTCCTCGTCGACAAAGCCATCGAGGCAGTCCCAGCGCTGGCCCTCGACATCGGCGGCCGAGGTCGACATCAAATGCTCGAACGCGTTGTTGATGTAGACGACCTGCTGCAGATCGCCGGCGCCGCGCGATACGGCCACCGCGACCGGAGCATGGTCGAGCAGATGCTTGTATTTGTCGTTCTCGATCGCCCAGGCGAGTTTTGGCGAACTCAGCAGCTGATCGACCTGGGGGGAAGACGGGACACCGTCATCGGCGCTCATACGCTCATCATCCTCAAAGCCAAACCATGGAGAATCGCGGCCGGAAACGCAACGCAAAAGCCGGTGACGCCGATGGGAACTTCACGTCCACCATTTCGGCGGCATCTCGTTGCGCAGGAACGCCCCGCCGAGAGTCCGCGTGAGGCCGATACCGCATCAGGATGCGGTTCAATTCGGCGATCGGCGATAGCCGGCGAAAGGCCGGCAGGTCAGCCGCAGGCCGAGTGGCAGGCCATGTCAGGCCCGGCCGGCGGGAACCGCGATCCCGCCGCAGCCCGGCCATGTTCGCCGTCACCCTGAAGCAGTGGCAGATGGGCTGATGGTTTGTTTCCGGAAAACGGATATCGGAACGGGGCTTCGCGCCACGCCGAGCGCCGGTTGAGCCCAGCGATCGCAGCAGGAAAAGTTCGCGGGCCTGGCCCCGACACACCGCCCCGATCAGGCTCCGCTTCATTCTGCCGGGCATTGACGCGCCGACAGCCGGGAAAGCGTTCAGGTCTACTGGCTCAATCGCTGCGCGGAGCTCGCGGTCGAAAAGGGATTTGCGGGATTTGAGATCCTCTCCGACATGCAGTTCGCGATGCGGCATCCGGCGCCGGACGACCATGTCACGCCTGCGCTGAAGAGCGCGCTGGCCTCGCTGCAGACCCGGCTTCCGGTCTCGCGGGACGAGACCGCCGAGTTCAGCGCCTGGCGGCAGCAGGACAGCCTTGCGAGCCGATCCGACGCGCCGACCCGGATGGCGGCCGTGATCTTCATCCCCGGCGGCGCATCGATCCCCAAGCCCGCCATCGAGGGCGACGTGCATTTCCTCGGTGCTCCGGTCGAGCCGGCGCCGCCCAAGGTATTCAACGCCAGGGCGCTGCTTGCCCAGCTCGATCCCCTGATCAAGGGAGAGAAGTGCGGCGGCAATATTTGTCCGCATGTGCACGACTATTTGTTGCCGAAGGGAAAGCTGAAGTAGCCTGTTGCCGGCGGCCACGCTTGTCCCGCGCCCGCCGTCACGCGGCGAGCAGCGCGGATGCGATCCGCTCCCATTCGGTCTCCATCGTTCCGCTCGCCGCCGGCTGGCCGGCCCGCCGGTACCAGTAGCCGGCATTGCCGAGATCGCCTTCGACCCGGTGCAGATAGCCATGCACCCATGCCGCGCTGGCGCCGGCTTCGTCCTGCACGAGCCTGTGCGCTTCATCCCAGTGCCCCTTGGCGGCCCACCACAGCGCGGCCAGCGGCGCAGCGAGATCCGGCGCCGGGGCAGCAGCCGAGAGACTGGCTTTGAAATCCGCCATCTTCACCACCACCTCCGCGGCGTGAAGCGTCCCGCTGCCTGCTCGATCACCTCGCCCAGCGAAAACAGCGTCTGCTCGTCGAACGGACGGCCGATCAGCTGCAGGCCGAGCGGCAGGCCCTGGGAGTCCCGGCCGGCGGGAACCGCGATCCCCGGCAGCCCGGCCATGTTCACCGTCACCGTGAAGATGTCGTTGAGATACATCTCGATGGGATCGGCGCCCTTTTCGCCGATGCCGAACGCCGCCGACGGCGTCGCCGGCGTCAGGATCGCGGTCACGCCGCTGGCAAAACAGTCCTCGAAATCCTTCTTGATCAGGGTGCGGACCTTCTGCGCGCGCAGATAATAGGCGTCGTAATAGCCGGCCGACAGCACGTAGGTGCCGATCATGACGCGGCGGCGGACCTCGGCGCCAAAACCCTCCGCGCGGGTATTCTCGTACATCTCATCGACGGTTCGGCCGGGTACCCGCAGGCCGTAGCGCACGCCGTCATAGCGCGCCAGGTTCGACGACGCCTCCGCCGGCGCCACGATGTAATAGGCCGGAAGCGCATATTTGGTGTGCGGCAGCGACACCTCGACCAGTTCGGCGCCCGCCGCCTTGAGCCAGGCCGCGCCTTCGGTCCACAGCCCGTCGATTTCCGCGGGGCTGCCGTCGAGGCGGTATTCCCGGGGGATGCCGATCTTCATGCCCTTGACCGACGTTCCGATCGCCGCCTCGTAGTCCGGCACCGCGCGGTCGACCGACGTGGTGTCCTTCGGGTCATGGCCGGCCATCGACCGCAGCAGGATCGCCGCGTCGCGCACCGTGCGCGCGATCGGGCCGGCCTGGTCGAGCGACGAGGCGAACGCGACGATGCCCCAGCGCGAGCAGCGTCCATAGGTCGGCTTGATGCCGACGGTGCCGGTAAACGCCGCCGGCTGGCGGATCGATCCGCCGGTGTCGGTCGCGGTCGCCCCCATGCACAATTGCGCCGCCACCGCCGACGCCGAACCGCCGGAGGAGCCGCCGGGAACCAAGCGGGTATCGGCGCCGTCGCGCCGCCATGGATTGACCACCGGCCCGAAGCACGAGGTCTCGTTCGACGAGCCCATCGCGAATTCGTCATTGTTGAGCTTGCCCAGCATGACGGCGCCGTCGCGCCACAGCTGCGAGGTCACGGTGGATTCGTAAGGCGGCACGAAATTGCCGAGGATTTTCGAACAGGCGGTGGTGCGGACGTCCCGGGTGGCGAACAGGTCCTTGATGCCGAGCGGAATGCCGCCGAGCGGGGCGGCCACCCCGCCTGCGATTGCCGCATCGGCCGCGCGCGCCATCCGCCGCGCCTGCTCCGGGGTCTCCAGCACGAAGGCGTTGAGCGCGCGCGCCGCCTCGATCGCCTCGAGATGCGCGTCGGTCAGTTCCAGCGAGGTAAAGGATTTCCTGGCGAGGCCGTCGCGGGCCTCGGCGAGCGTCAGCGAGGTCAGATCGGTCATTTATCGACCGGGCTGCAGAAGAACGGAGACAGCGTCTTGTCGTTCGCCGGATCGTCGCGCCGGAGCATGGCCTTGTCGGCGGCTTCCAGCTGGTCGAGAACGGCATCGACCGCCTTGTCCGGATCGGCCACCTTGCCCTGCCGCTCCATCGCGTCGAGATAGTTCATGTAGGCTTGGTAGGCCTTTTCATCGTCGCAGAGCAGACACATCGGATTTCCCGTCTCGAAGACTGTGTGTTCAACCGTTCAACGTCCGCCTCACGCCGGCCGGCGGCCGTGCAAGGCCCTATTCGACCACCTTGGGCACCAGAAAGAAATGGTCCTGGGTCTCCGGCGCATTGCTCACGATGTCGTCGGCGATCTCGCCGTCGGTGACCAGGTCGGGGCGCTGCTTCATTTCCATGGGCATCACCGATGTCATCGGCTCGACGCCCTCGACATCGACTTCGCCGAGCTGTTCGACAAAGGCCAGCATCGCGTTCAATTCGCCCTGCAGATGCGGAACCTCCGCATCGGTGACCGCAATCCGCGCCAGATGCGCGATGCGGCGGACGGTGGCGGCGTCGACGGACATGATGTGGGGCCTCGGGCGGCGGATCTGATCCGCCGTATAGCAGACCGGGCTTTTGCGCCGCAACCCGCGGCAATCGCAGGATGGCGGCTCAGCGCTGGTCCGAGCCTGTGGCTGCCCCCAACCCCGCCCTCCCCCGCAAGCGCAGGGCTATCGCATATGGAACGAAGCCGTCGGTGCTCTTGACTGTGCCCTATCCCCTTGTGGGAGAGGGCTCAATAACGCCAGCAAGAGACTCGGCCGGGTGAGGGGTCGACGCAGAGCACGCCCCCTCACCCGGCAGAGTTTGTTGCAGACGTCTCTCAAGCCCTCTCCCACAAGGGGAGAGGGCACAGCCACGGACGCCGCAGCGAAGATTCTACTTCTCGCCGAATTCAAGCCTTCCATTTTTTCAAATGCGATAGCCCTCCCCCGCAAGCGGGAGAGGGCGCAGTCAACGCTCGGCGCAGGCGTCGAGTCCAAGCATCCGCGCGTAAAGTGATTCACATTTGCTTCCCTTTTATGGGGAACGGCGACCACCGCGCGACGAAGCGCGCTCCCTCCCGCTCCTTGCGGGGGCGGGCTGGGGCGGGGAAAGCGGCAGGCCCGGACTTCCCGGACAGGCCCGACGAAGCCCTCCGCTTCAGCCCGCCATCTTGCTCAGCCGCGCCAGCGCCGCCCCGGCCAGCGCCCGGGTCAATTCGGCGGCCGGCATCTCGCGGCCCATTCGCATCGCCTGTCCGGCCCACAGGTTGGTGAAATCGACCCTGCCGAGCTTCTCGGCCGCCGCCTTCAGGGGCGCCAGCGCGGTGGCGGCGTGGGGAAATGCCGGGGCCTCCGGCGACACCGGCCCGAGCTCGCGCATTGTCCGGTTGACGACGCCGCGCGCCGGACGGCCGGTCATGACATTGGTGATGACGGTGGCATCGTCCCTCGCCTGGGCCAGCGCGGTTCGCGCCAGCGCGCTCACCCGGGATTCCGGGCAGCGCAGATAGGCGCTGCCGATCTGCACGCCGGCGGCCCCCAGCGCGAACGCCGCCGCGATGCCGCGGCCGTCGGCAATGCCGCCCGCCGCGATCACCGGCACCCGCACCGCGTCGACCACCTGCGGCACCAGCGCGAAGGTCCCCGGCTGCTCGGCGATGGCGTCGGTCAGGAACATGCCGCGATGGCCGCCGGCCTCGGCGCCCTGCGCGATGATGGCGTCGGCGCCGTTCTCCTCGAGCCAGATCGCCTCGCGCACGATGGTCGCCGATCCCAGCACGATCGCGCCGGCGGCCTTGACCCGCGCCAGCAGCGCCGGATCCGGCAGGCCGAAATGGAAGCTGACGATTTCCGGCTTCAGCTCCTCGACCAGCGCGCACATCGCCGCGTCGAACGGGGCGCGGTTGGCGGCCGTGACCGGCGCCGCCGGGTCGAGCCCGAGCTCCCGATAATACGGCTCGAGCCGCCTTTTCCACGCCGCCTCGCGCTGCGGGTCGGCCTCGACCGCCTTGTGGCAGAAGAAGTTCATGTTGATCGGCGCCGACACGCGCTGGCGGATGATGTTGACCTGCTCCCGGGCCTTTTCCACCGACAGCATCGCACAGGGCAATGAGCCGAGCGCGCCGCCCTCGGCGGCCGCGATCACCAGCTCGGCGTCCATGACGCCCGCCATCGGCGCCAGGATGATGGGAAACTCGGTCTTGCAGAGCGCGAGAAGGCGACGGTCCGGCCACATGGTCTGCTCGTTGCGGTGATGGGAAGATCGGCGCGGGCGTCGTTGCCGGCAGCCGGAGGCTTTTTAGCACCCCGCGGTATCGCGGGGCAATCGGATGTCGCACGAGCGGTTGCCGCAAATCTTTTTTACCCCCCTCCAGGGGAGGGTAAGGTTCATTCAATCTTCCACGGCATCACATGCGATGGCGCTGCACGGTACCGCATCCGGGCGCCGTGGCGTGACCGCCCAGCGCCGCAGCGCGACCGCGGCCCAGATCGCCTCGACCAGCCCGAACGGCCAGGCGCCCTGCAGGAATCCGTAGATCGAGCCGAGCCCGCAGGCTCCCGCAAACGCCAGCACGAACCAATGGCTGCGCTGCTCCAGCGCATAGGTCAGCAGCATCGCGCTGACGGCAAACAGACCGAACAGTGTCAGCCAGTCCATGGTCGCTGCCCTTCCCGGCTTTGCGCGCCTCGCCCGGCCCGTGCTATGCGGGCCGATGCCTGCCCTCATCCTACCCCTGATCGACGCCGTCGCGCACTGGCCCGAACGCGGCGCGCTGATCGGATTGGACCTCGGCACCAGGACCATCGGGGTCGCGGTGTCCGATCCCGATCGAAGGCTGGCGACCGGGGTCGAAACCATCCAGCGCACGGCCTTCAAGGCCGATGCCGCGCGCCTGCTCGCCGTCGCCGCCGCGCGCAATGCCGCGGGTTTCGTGCTGGGCCTGCCGATCAACATGGATGCCAGCGAAGGCCCGCGGGCGCAATCGACCCGCGCCTTTGCCCGCAATCTTGCAAGACTGACCGACCTGGCCATCGCGCTGTGGGACGAGCGGCTCTCCACCGTGGCGGTCGAGCGCGAACTGATCGGCATGGACATGAGCCGGGCCCGCCGCGCGCAGGTGATCGACGAGCACGCCGCGATCTTCATCCTGCAGGGCGCGCTCGACCGGCTGGCGACGTTGCGCCAGATGCGTTGAGATCGTTCCGCGCATTATTGGCTGTCAAATATCGAATTTTCCAGGCCATCCGCAGCCGAATGTTTCCGATTTTGTAACGCATTTCAACGAGTCGTCGCTACGAACGCAGGGAGGACCGGCTGAGGGTTTCCGCGAGGCCACGACCGTACCAACGTGCGATACAATTAGCCGTAGGCGATTGACTCTCAGCTTGCCCCGGTCAGCGCCAGGGTCTGCAGCACGGCGGCCAGGTTGTTGAGGCCGTGCAGGATCACCGTCAGCCAGATCGAGTTGCTGCGGTAGCGCAGATAGCCGAGCAACAGGCCGATCGAAAACACCTCGCCGAGAAAGAACCAGTCATATTGCAGATGCAGCGCGGTCCATACCAGCGACGACAGCACGATGGCGCCGGGCGGCCGCAGCACCGATTCCGACCAGCCGCGGTAGAGGAAGCCGCGGGCGAAAAACTCTTCCGTGATCGGGGCGGCGACGGCGAACGCGATCACCAGAAGCCACAGCGCGTGATCGGCCTGCGCCGATTTCAGCACGTCCCCCATGAAGCCGGGCGTGACTTCGCGGCCGGTCAGGCGCGAAATCATGTCCCAGCCCATCACCACCAGGAACAGCGCGACGACGCCGATCGCAAGATTGCTCCACGAGGTCCAGCGCAGCGCCAGATAATCGGCAAACGGCGTGCGCGACAGCCGGATGGCGACCCACAGGGCGGCGAGCACCGCGGGCAGCCCGGTGATCACCGAGAGCGCAATGGTCAGGCCGCCGCCGAGCACGTCGATGGCGGCGCCGACATCGATCGGCCCCTGCTGCCGCAACACGAACCAGGCCACCACCGCGATCTGTCCGACGAACATCGCGGCAAAGATGAACAGGCCCCACAGCGCGGTGCCCCAGAACTTCCAGATCCGTGGCTTGCGTTCGGCGCCGGCCGCCGGGGCGACCGCCACCGGCTCCGGCGATGCTTCGAGAGAATCCATCAATCGGCTTTCAACGGGCATCGGCGAACGGAGTGATCGTCATGCCCGGCCTTGTGCCGGGCACGACGAAATAACATGGCACCCCTTAATGGTTTCGCCATCACGGCAGCGCCCGCTGCAACAGGCCGCTGATATCCTTCGGCGCGAGATCGACCGCGCCGTACATGCCGGCATGATTGCCGGCAAGCCGGGTTGCCGCGAACAATTCCGCGTGATGCGGCGACACCGCGTTGAGCGCCGCCGCGGCGGCCAGCAGCGCCAGTCTCTCGACCGCGAGCCTCGCGACGCGCTCGCCGTCCGGCCTGCGGAACGCCTTGGCGATGAAGCCCGTCGCCTCGACGGCGCCGGGCAATCCCGCGGTTTCCGCGGCAAGCGCCTGCAGCACCGCGGCGGCCGCCTCCGCCTCGCGCGACAGCGCCCGCAGCACGTCCAGGCACATCACATTGCCGGAGCCTTCCCAGATCGCGTTGACCGGGGCCTCGCGATAATGCCGCGCCAGAATGCCCTCCTCGACATAGCCGTTGCCGCCGAGGCACTCCATCGCCTCGTAGAGGAATCCCGGCGCGCTCTTGCAGACCCAGTATTTGATCGCCGGCGTCAGCAGCCGCATGAAGGCCGCCTCGTTGGCATCAAGCGGCGCCCTGTCGAACGCACGGCACAGCCGCATCACCAGCGCGACCGCGGCCTCGACATGCAGCGCCATGTCCGACAGCACCGCCTGCATCAGGGGCTGGTCGGCGAGATGCTTCTGGAACACGCTGCGATGGCGGGCGTGATGCAGCGCGTGCGCAAGCCCGGAGCGCATCAGGCCGGCCGAGGCGATGGCGCAATCCTGCCGCGTCAACTGCACCATCTGGATGATGGTGCGGATGCCCCTGCCCTCCTTGCCGACCCGCTCGGCATAAGCGCGGTTGAATTCGACTTCGGACGAGGCGTTGGAGCGGTTGCCGAGCTTGTCCTTCAGCCGCTGGAACGCGATGGCGTTGACGCGGCCGTCCGGGCTGAAGCGCGGCATGAAGAAGCAGGTCAGTCCTTCTTCCGCCTGCGCCAGCACCAGGAACGCGTCGCACATCGGTGCCGACATGAACCACTTGTGGCCTGTGATGCGATAGGCCTCGCCGTCGCGTTCGGCGCGGGTGACGTTGGAGCGCACGTCGGTGCCGCCCTGCTTCTCGGTCATGCCCATGCCGAGCGTCATGCCGCGTTTGGTGGGCCACGGCGCAAAGCTCGGATCATAGGCGCGGGTGGCGATCACAGGCATGGCCTTCGCCAGGAGATCCGGCTGCGCCGCCAGGGCGGCCACCGCGGCGCGGGTCATGGTGATCGGGCAGAGATGGCCGGTCTCGACCTGGGCAGCCATGTAGAATCTGGCGGCGCGCACCACTTCGGCGGCACCTCCGGCCGGTTTGCCCAGCGCGTTCCAGGTCGAATTGTGCACCCCGGCATGGGCGCTGCGCGCCATCAATTCATGATAGGCCGGATGAAATTCAACCTGGTCGCGGCGGTTGCCGCGGGCATCGAAGGTTTTCAGTTTCGGCGGGTTCTCGTTCGCGATCCGGCCGCGCGCGGCCATCTCCGCCGAGCCCCAGTGCCGCCCGAACGCCGACAATTCCTGCTCGGCCGCCGCCCCGCCATTGGCCGCCACCGCCGCCGCCAGCGGCCGGTCGACCGCGTACAGATCGACATCCTCGAACGGCGGCGACTGGTTGATCGCCTCGGAGCTCGCGAAGGCGGGCTGGGTCATGGGGCGCTTCCTCAGGGGACATATGGATCAGTCTATGCCGGATCGGGAGCGGTTTCACCTGGCTTGGCGGTTGCGGCGCGTCCCTGCCGCATTGAAATCGTTGGTTTCCTTGATTTTCGGCCGCAGCTGTTACTTCTAGCCCATGCAAGTAGACCTCACGGCCGCGCCGCAGGATTTTGTGCGGGAAGCCGTCGCAAGCAGTCGCTTTGAGCGGCCGGAATATGCCGTGCAGGCCGCAATGGACCTTTGGGTTGAGCGCGAGCGCCGCCGCAGCGAAATCCTTGCCGCCGTCGATATTGCCAAGGCCTCGATTGATCGCGGCGAAGGCACCGGGATCACCCCTGATTCCATGCATGCGCCGTCCGAGGACGTAAAACGGCGCGGCCGGGCGCAGCTTGCCGGCGGCCATCACCCGGCCGGGTAATATGGCGCATCGCCTGGCACCGCAGGCGCGGCCGAACTCGGCAACATCTGGTCCTACATCGTCAAGGAAGGTGGCAATGTCGCCGCCGCCGACGGCATCATCGACGCCATTACCGGGCGCTTCTAGCTGCTCGGCCAGTTCGTGGGCGCCATAATGGCCCGCATGCCGCCTACGCCGCTTGGTTACGGGCGTCAATATGGAACGACAACAGCAAAAGCTCGTCAATCAGCTGCCGCATGTCGTCCGGCGTGGCAGCTGTCTGTTTGAAGCCGCGTACGGCGCTCACCAGGACATGCGCGATTCGGCCGGGAGCGATGCGTGATGCCGCTGGAAGCGTTTCGATCAGGCTCGCCACGACCGGCGTGATCGTCGCCTCGAAAATCGCATATCCCTGCTCGCGGGGGGCTTTCGCGAACGCGAAATTGCAATCGACCAGTTCCTCCGCCGCGGGCGATGCCGTCGTCATCTCGAACGGACCGACCGCCCAGATTTCGAAGGCGCGCGCCATTTTGTCCTTGGGCAACGCGGTCTGCGCCATCGCCGCTTCGACCTGCGCGATCGTTTCGTCGATCCAACGCAGATACGCCTCGATGAAAATCTCTTCCTTGTTCTTGAACAGAACGTACAACGCCGGACGCGACACGCCCGCAGCATCGGCAATGTCGTTCATGTTCACCCGTTTGTACCCGTAGCGCAGGAACACGGACCGGGCCGCCGCCAGGATCCTGCTCTTTTTGTCGTCGCCCATGACGTACACTTGACAATTTTCGTCCATACGTCAATAATAGACAAATGGACAGATTTTGTCAATCAGTAAAGGGTGTCGAGATGGCGGGAACGGCGTTGGTGACCGGAGCCTCATCCGGGATCGGCGAGGAAACTGCCAAGGGCCTGCTCGCCGCCGGCTACACCGTCTATGCCGGCGCGCGGCGAGTCGACGCCATGCTCTCGCTCGAAGCCGCGGGCGCGCGCGTGTTGTCGCTCGACGTGACCGACGACGCATCAATGACCGCCGCCGTTGACACCATCCTGCGCGAGACGGGTCGCATCGACGTCCTCGTCAACAATGCAGGCTATGGCTCTTACGGCGCGTTGGAGGATGTGCCGCTGGACGAGGGACGGCGGCAGTTCGAGGTCAACATTTTCGGCCTGGCGCGCCTGACCCAGCTCGTCCTGCCGACGATGCGGGCGCAGCGCGCCGGGCGGATCGTCAACGTCTCGTCGGTGAGCGGGAAGATCGGCGAACCATTCGGCTCCTGGTATCATGCCAGCAAGCATGCGCTGGAGGGGCTGAGCGATTCCCTGCGCATGGAGTTGCGCCCGTTCGGGATCGATGTGGTCATTATCGAGCCGGGGTCGACGCGCACCGCATGGGGCGGGATCGCGCGCGACAGCCTGACCCGGTATTCGGGCGAGGGGCCGTATCGCGACGACGCGCGCGTCCATGTCCAGATGATGGCCTCGATCAGCGAAGGCTCGCTCCCGGGACTGCCCAGCGACGTTGCCGCCACCATCGTCAAGGCGGTGCGGTCGCGTCGGCCCAGGACACGCTATCCCGCCGGTGGCGGGGCCAGGATCGCCCTGTTCCTGCGCCGCACACTATCCGATCGCGGCTTCGACACGGTCATACGCCTGGCGACCGACCGGGCGAGAAGGTCGATGAATAAAGTCCAGAATTAAAAACGAAAGGAAATATCTATGTCCGAAAAAGTATGGTTCATCACGGGCGCGTCGCGCGGCTTTGGCCGCATCTGGGCGGAGGGCGCGCTGGCGCGGGGCGACAAGGTCGTGGCCACCGCGCGTTCCGGGGAGTCGCTTTCCGACCTCGCCAAAAAATACGGCGATGCGGTCCTGCCGTTGGCGCTCGACGTAACTAAGCGTGAACAGGTCGAGGCCGTCATTCCGAAGGCTCACGCCCATTTCGGGCGGTTGGATGTGGTGATCAACAATGCGGGCTATGCCTTGCTGGGCGCGGTAGAAGAGGCGACTGACGCGGATGTCCGCGCGGAATTCGAAACGAACTTCTTTGGCGCGCTCGCGGTGATCCAGACGGTTCTGCCGCTGCTGCGCAAGCAGGGCGGCGGGCATATCCTGGGCGTATCCAGCGTCGCGGGGGTCTCCGCCGGACCGGTCATGAGCTTCTACAATGCATCCAAATGGGCCTTCGAAGCGCTGCATGAAGGCCTTTCCAAGGAGGTGGCCGGGTTCGGGATCAAGGTGACCCTGATTGAACCCGGAGCCTACGCCACTGACTTCGGCAGCCAGTCTTCGCTCAAGATGGCACCCGGACTGGACGCCTACGCCGACATCCGCGCGCAGCTCTTCGCCTATGGCGCACAAATCGAGTTCGGTGATCCTCTGGCAACCTTGCCGGCCGTGTTGAAGGTAATCGACGCGGAACACCCGCCGCTGCGCGTCTTCCTCGGCACGGAAGGCATGCCCGTGGTCCGCGCCGCCTTCGCCGAGCGGCTGGCCGTGTGGGAAGCCTGGGAGGCCACGTCGAATGCCGCCCAAGGCGTCTCTCGAAAGCAGGTCCTCGATTTCGTCTGATGGCTTTCGCTGAAGGGCCGCGCCGGAGCTGCAACGCGCAGCTGGCCCCTCTCGACAATCAGTTCGTAGGGCGGGTTGGAGGCGAAGCCGTAACCCGCCATCTGGCTACAGGTCGTGCATCCCAAAAGTTGATAAATCGCGGCGCGTCGTTCTCTGAAGTGCTGGGTTACGGCTTCGCCTCCAACCCACCCCCTGCTTGCTCGGCTCAGCGGCTGCGGCGCCGGCTGAGTGAGCCCGCACCGCCGCGCACGGATCGCGGATTGAGCTCCCTCGCCGACACGGCTTCCGTCGAAATGAAAAAACCCGCCGCCGGTTTCCCGGCGCGGGCCTGATGGCTGCGATGCTGTCCATATGCCGGTGATTTGCCCGACGTGTCAAAATGTTTTCGCGGGGGCCTAGCATCGGAGCCGGTGGTAACGGGCTACTTTGCATGGGGTTGTTTTCGATATTTCATCGGCGGGGGGTGCGGCGTCGCAGCGGGGCGGATGACGCCGCGGCAAAACCGGCATGCGGGGAGCGGCTCGATTGCGGTTGCGCCTGAAAAAAGTTCGGTCGCCAAATCAAGGGGGTCAGGTCTTTCCCGCGCCGTGCAGCCAGCCCGCGCCCTTGACAATCTGCGTCAATTCGTTTACTGTTTGTTCCGTCCTACCCCGATTGCGAGGGGCGTGTCCCGGATGTCGCGAACACGGGGTGGGCTGCTGCGGTGGACGACAAGGGGCGCTCCTGACGATGGCATCGCTGGCGGACGGCAAAAGCCTGTGGTCCGGACGCCTCGGAATGCCGGAATACGCCGTGCCCGGACGCCCGTGAAATGGCCTTGGCTGTTTGACAAGTGAATCTGTCCTGAGACGGCGCGCCGCGGCCGTCATCGCCCGGCGACTGTCCGCGACGCGATCGGGGATGACCGGACGGCCCCGTAATGCCCGGCGTTGGTGATGCCATCGAAAGCCGCGGCATGCCGGATCCCCGCGGTCAAGCCAAGCTCAAGCCGGGGGATCACCGCTCGTCGTCGAGCAACGCATGGCGCCGCGAGCCCGATCAGTCGAAAATCGTATCTGGCCGTGCTTGCGAGGTTGGCCGTGACGAGAACAGCGCGCCGGTTCCCGGACTTTGCCGTGTCGGCCCGGAGACCGGGGGATAACTCGAAAGCGCCCTGTTGGCGCTTGCCCCGCTCCGGCTTCCTGCCTATAGCTCTCGCTTTAATGACCCCTGCATCGAAATCGACCTTCGTCCTCGGTCACCGGCATTTGCTGGGCATCGAGGGCCTTTCCGCCGCCGACATTACCGGCCTGCTCGACCTCTCCGAGGAATATGTCGAGCTCAACCGCCAGGTCGACAAGAAACGCACCTCGCTGCGCGGACGCACCCAGGTCAACCTGTTCTTCGAGGCCTCGACCCGCACCCAGTCCTCGTTCGAAATCGCCGGCAAGCGGCTCGGCGCCGACGTCATGAACATGTCGGTGTCGTCGTCGTCGATGCGCAAGGGCGAAACCCTGATCGACACCGCGGTCACCCTGAACGCCATGCACCCGGACATCCTGGTGGTCAGGCATTACGCCTCGGGCGCGGTGGAGTTGCTGGCGCGCAAGGTCGACGGCTCGGTGGTCAATGCCGGCGACGGTGCCCACGAACATCCGACCCAGGCGCTGCTCGACGCGCTCACCATCCGCCGCAACAAGGGGCGGCTCGAGGGCCTGGTGATCGCGATCTGCGGCGACGTGATGCATTCGCGGGTGGCGCGCTCCAACATCCTCCTGCTCAACACCATGGGCGCCCGGGTCCGGGTAGTGGCGCCCTCCACGCTGCTGCCGCGCGGCATCGAGCGGATGGGCGTCGAGGTCGCCCGCGACATGCGCGAGGGCCTCAACGGCGCCGACATCGTCATGATGCTGCGGCTGCAGCGCGAGCGCATGAACGGCTCGTTCGTGCCCTCCAGCCAGGAATATTTCCACTATTTCGGCCTCGACCAGAAGAAACTGGCCTATGCCAAGCCCGACGCGCTGGTGATGCATCCGGGGCCGATGAACCGCGGCGTCGAGATCGACTCCATCGTGGCCGACGGCGCGCAATCGCTGATCCGCGAGCAGGTGGAAATGGGAGTGGCGGTGCGGATGGCGGTGCTCGAGGCGCTGGCCCGCAACCTGCCGAATGCGTGACATCATGCTGACCGACCGCCGCCCGATCCTGCTCGCCAACGCCCGCCTGATCGATCCCTCGCGGGATTTCGACGGCATCGGCGACGTCCTGATCGCCGACGGGGTGATCCGCGAGTCCCGGCGCGGCATCGGCGCCGCCGGGGTGCCCGAGGGCACCGACATCATCAACTGCAGCGGCAGGATCGTAGCCCCCGGGCTGATCGACATGCGGGCCTTTGTCGGCGAGCCCGGCGCCAGCCACCGCGAGACCTTCGCCTCCGCCAGCCAGGCCGCGGCGACCGGCGGCATCACCACCATCATCTGCCAGCCCGACACCTCGCCCGTGATCGACAATTCGGCGACGGTGGATTTTGTCCTGCGCCGCGCCCGCGACACCGCGATCGTCAACATCCACCCGATGGCGGCGCTGACCAAGGGCATGCGCGGCGAGGAAATGACCGAGATCGGCCTGCTGAAGGCCGCCGGCGCGGTGGCCTTCACCGACGGCGACCGCAGCGTCACCAATGCCCAGCTGATGCGGCGAACCCTGACCTATGCGCGGGATTTCGACGCGCTGATCGTGCACCACACCGAAGACCCCCACCTGGTCGGCGAAGGCGTCATGAACGAGGGTGAGTTCGCCGCCCGGCTCGGCCTGGTCGGCATCCCCAATGCCGCCGAGGCGGTGATGCTGGAGCGCGACATGCGGCTGGTGGCGCTGACCGGCGGGCGCTATCACGCGGCGTCGCTGAGCTGCATCGAATCCCTGGAAATCCTGCAGCGCGCCCGCGATGCCGGGCTTGCGGTCTCGGCCTCGGTCTCGATCAATCATCTGACGCTGAACGAAAACGACATCGGCCCGTACCGGACCTTCCTGAAGCTGTCGCCGCCGCTGCGCACCGAGGACGACCGCCTGGCGCTGGTCGCCGCCGTCGCCTCCGGGCTGATCGAGGCCGTGATGTCCGACCACAATCCGCAGGACGTCGAGGTCAAGCGGCTGCCGTTCGCGGAAGCCGCCTCCGGCGCGGTCGGCCTGCAGACCATGCTGCCGGCCGCCTTGAGGCTGATCCACAATGGCGAGATGGATTTCAAGACCCTGATCCGGGCGATGTCGACGCGCCCCGCCGAACTGCTCGGCCTGCCCGGCGGATCGCTGCGGCCCGGCGCGCCGGCCGACGTGATCGTGATCGATGCCGACACGCCGTGGGTGCTCGATCCCGCCGACCTCAAGTCGCAATGCAAGAACACGCCGTTCGACGAAGCCCGCTTCTCCGGCCGCGTGGTGCGCACCATCGTCGGCGGACGAACGGTCTTTGAGCATGTGTGACGGAAAGCATGCCGCGCCTCAGGGCGTCAGCAGATATCCGACCGCCTCCATCGACGTGCCGACGACGGCCGCCGCGAGATAAAGCCCGAAGCCGATCAGCAGAAATCGCCGGGGTCCGAATGACATGTTAATCTCCCGTCACTATCGCGGTCACGATGCGGAGTTATGGTTAACGATTCCTTGATTCCTGGCTGGAGCCGCAAAAGATGCCGATGTCGCCTTATGCCGTTGTCGCGATCGCCCTGCTGATCGGCTATCTGCTCGGCTCGATTCCGTTCGGGCTGATCCTGACCCGGATGGCCGGGACCGCGGATATCCGCGGCATCGGCTCCGGCAATATCGGCGCCACCAACGTGCTGCGCACCGGGCGCAAGGGCCTCGCCGCGGCGACCCTGCTCTGCGACATGCTCAAGGGCACGGTCGCGGTCATCCTCTGCGGCTATTATGGCGGGCCTGACGCCGCGATGCTGGCGGCGCTCGGCGCATTCCTCGGCCATCTGTTTCCGGTCTGGCTCAATTTCCGGGGCGGCAAGGGCGTCGCGGTCTATATCGGCGTGCTGATCGGGCTGTTCTGGCCGGCCGCGGTGGTGTTCTGCGTGCTGTGGGCCGCCACCGCTGCGACCTCGCGCTACTCGTCGCTGTCGGCGCTGGTGGCAAGTTTCGTCACGCCGATTTTCCTGTGGTGGTTCGGCCACCTGGCGCTGGCCGCGCTGTTCGCGGTGCTGACCATGCTGCTGTTCTACATGCACCGCGAAAACATCGCCCGGCTGCAGGCTGGCAAGGAAGGACGGATCGGCCAGAAATGAGCCGCCGATCGGGAGGGTTGGGTACCCCGTTGCCCACCTCCCCAGGTTGATCCATGCTGGCGGCCGGGGGGCAGCGTGGACATCAGGGCCTCGAACACGACCGATCTCACCGACGCCCAGCGCATCGACTGGCTGCGGCTGATCCGTTCCGACCATGTCGGGCCGCGCACCTTCCGCTCGCTGCTGCATCATTGCGGCAGCGCGCGCACCGCGCTGGAGCGGCTGCCGGAACTGGCGCGGCGCGGCGGCGCCGATCGTCACGGACGGATCTGCAGCGAGGCCGATGCCCGCGGCGAAATCGCCGCGGCCCGGCGCCTCGGCGTCAGCCTGCTCGCACCGGGCGAAGCCGGTTATCCGCCGCGGCTGGCGGTGCTCGACGACGCTCCGCCGCTGCTCGGGGTGCGCGGCGCGCAGGAGGTGCTGATGCGGCCGGTGATCGCCATCGTCGGCTCGCGCAACGCCTCGGGTGCCGGCCTGAAATTCGCGGGCGTGCTGGCGCGCGAGCTCGGCGAGGCCGGCTTCGTCATCGCCTCGGGGCTGGCGCGCGGCATCGACCAGGCGGCGCACCGCGCCAGCCTTGCCAGCGGCACGGTGGCGGTGCTGGCCGGCGGACACGACCGGATCTATCCGCCCGAGCACGAGGAGCTGCTGGCCGCGATGCTGCAAGCAGGCGCGGCGATTTCCGAAATGCCGCTCGGCCACGTGCCGCGCGCCCGCGATTTTCCGCGGCGCAACCGGCTGATCTCGGGCATGGCGCTCGGCGTCGTCGTGGTCGAGGCCGCATTGCGCTCGGGATCGCTGATCACGGCGCGGATCGCCGCCGAACAGGGCCGCGAGGTGTTCGCCGTGCCGGGCTCGCCGCTGGACCCGCGCGCCGCCGGCACCAACGATCTGATCAAGCAGGGCGCGACCCTGATCACCGGGGCGGCCGACGTCGTCGACGCCGTCGAACCGATCATGGAGCGGCCGATCGCGTTGCGCGAGCCGGATGACGAACCGCCGGCGCAGGAGCCCGAGACCGGCGATCGCGCCCGCATCACCGCCCTGCTCGGCCCGAGCCCCGTCCTGCTCGACGACCTGATCCGGATGGCCGCGACGTCGCCGGCGATCGTGCGCACCGTGCTGCTCGAACTCGAACTGGCGGGCCGGCTGGAGCGCCACGGCGGCGGGCTGGTGTCGTTGCCATGACGGCCTGGCAACCTCCGATCAGCCGGCCGCGTTGCGGCCGTCGAAACGCGCCCGCGCGCCTTCGATCTCGGCCTGGTGCTCCCTCGCCCAGGCGCCCAGCGCTTCCACCGGCTTCCACAGCCCGCGCCCCAGATCGGTCAGTTCGTAATCGACCCGCGGCGGAATGGTCGGAAATACCGTGCGGGTGACCAGGCCGTCGCGCTCCAGCCCGCGCAGCGTCAGGGTCAGCATCCGCTGCGAGATGCCGCCGACCATGCGCTTGATCTCGTTGAAGCGCCGCGGGCCGCCGCCGAGCAGCATGATGATGAACACGCTCCATTTGTCGCCGACCCGCGCCAGCACCGAGGCGACCCCGCGGCAGTCGCTGTCGAGGTGGGCGTTGGGCGGCAGGACAGGCACTTCGCTGTGCTCGGGTTTCAAAAATGTGCCTTCTTGTGCGGCTGGCGGGTAGTCACTCATATAGCCCTAGTTACAAACCAATACCAAGGGTGACGATCATGAAACTTCTGCATCTCGACTCCAGCGTTCTCGGCCCCCACTCCGTCAGCCGCCAGGTTTCCGCGGCCATCGTCGACCGCCTGCAAAAGGCCACTCCCGGCCTCGAGATCGTCTATCGCGACCTCAGCTTCACTCCGCTGGCGCATCTGTCCGGCCCGCATCTCGCCGCCGCGCAGGGGGCACCAGCCGACGCCGGGCTTGCGCCCGATATCGCCGCCGGCCAGGCGGTGCTGGAAGAGTTTTTGGCCGCCGACATCGTGGTGCTGGGCGCGCCGATGTATAATTTCACGATCCCGAGCCAGCTCAAGGCGTGGATCGACCGCATCCTGGTGGCGGGCAAGACCTTCAGATACGGCGCGCAAGGCGTGGAAGGACTGGCCGGCAACAAGCGCGTCATCGTCGCTGTGTCGCGCGGCGGATTTTATGGCGCCGGCACGCCGGCGGCGGTCGGCGAACATCTGGAGACCTATCTGCGCTGGGTATTCGGCTTCATCGGCATCGCCAATCCCGAATTCATTTCCGCCGACGGAATCCAGGTCGGACCGGAACATCGCGCAAAAGCGCTGGCCGAAGCCCTGCAGGCCGCGACCGCGCTCCACGCGGCGTAAGGATCAGGGACGAGACATGACGCCGCCCGCCGTCGTGAAGCCGCGACGGCGGGCTGACGCGGGCGGTGCCTTACGAGAGGTTGCGTTTGCCGCGCAGCCGGACGCGCTCCTCCGCTTCCATTTGCGCGAGCTCGAGCAGATAACCCAACAGGTCGAGCCGGTGGCGCCGCGCGATCCGGGCAAGCTCGGCCACCGACTCGGCAATGTAAGCGGTGGCCTCATCCGGGCCGCCCTCCCCGGGCGGCTCGTCGGATGGCGAACCCGGACCCTTGCCATGGGGTGCCCGAGGCCGCCGGCCTGCTGTCTTGGTCAAAAAACACGTCTTTCGGTCAAAATACATCCGCCGGCTGGTAATTCTTCGACATTACTATCATCGAGAGCGCAACTCTAGGACGTATTTCGCAACTTTCTAGACACTAAGTCGCAGCCGTCCGGGGCCCCTTCACCATCTGCGGATTTGACAGAGGCCTCAGCTGCACCCATGTTCGATCCGAAACGGCCGACGCGAATCCCGCGGAACCGGCCCTTATTTTCCCCATAAGCCATTGGAATGACATGAATATCGTCATTGTCGAGTCGCCGGCGAAAGCCAAGACGATCAACAAATATTTGGGCGCCTCCTACGAGGTTCTGGCCTCCTTCGGCCATGTCCGCGACCTCCCGGCCAAGAACGGATCGGTCGATCCGGAGGCCAACTTCCAGATGATCTGGGAGATCGACCCCAAGGCGGCCGGCCGGCTCAACGACATCGCCAAGGCGCTCAAGGGCGCCGACAAGCTGATCCTCGCCACCGACCCCGATCGCGAGGGCGAGGCGATTTCATGGCATGTGCTGGAGGTGCTGAAGGAAAAGCGCGCGCTCAAGGACCACAAGATCGAGCGGGTGGTGTTCAACGCCATCACCAAGCAGGCGGTGACGGACGCCATGCAGCATCCGCGCCAGATCGATGGCGCGCTGGTGGACGCCTATATGGCGCGCCGCGCGCTGGACTACCTGGTCGGCTTCACGCTGTCGCCAGTGCTATGGCGCAAATTGCCGGGCGCCCGCTCCGCCGGCCGGGTGCAGTCGGTGGCGCTGCGGCTGGTATGCGACCGCGAACTTGAAATCGAGAAGTTCATTCCGCGCGAATACTGGTCGCTGGTGGCGACCTTGACCACGCCGCGCGGCGACGCCTTCGAGGCGCGGCTGATCGGCGCCGACGGCAAGAAGATCCAGCGGCTCGATATCGGCACCGGCGCCGAGGCCGAGGATTTCAAGCAGGCGATCGAGGCCGCCAACTTCACGGTTTCCACGGTCGAGGCCAAGCCGGCGCGCCGCAATCCGCAGGCGCCGTTCACCACCTCGACGCTGCAGCAGGAAGCCAGCCGCAAGATGGGCTTTGCTCCCGCCCATACCATGCGGATCGCCCAGCGCCTCTATGAAGGCATCGATATCGGCGGCGAGACCACCGGCCTCATCACCTATATGCGAACCGACGGCGTGCAGATCGCCAACGAGGCGATCACCCAGGCGCGCAAGGTGATCGGCGAGGACTACGGCAATGCCTATGTCCCGGAGGCACCGCGCCAGTACCAGACCAAGGCCAAGAACGCCCAGGAAGCGCACGAAGCCATCCGGCCGACCGATCTGTCGCGCCGCCCGGCCGAGTTGCGCAACCGCCTCGATGCCGACCAGGCCCGGCTCTATGAGCTGATCTGGACCCGCACCATCGCCAGCCAGATGGAATCGGCCGAACTGGAACGCACCACGGTGGACATCGCCGCGAAGGCGGGCGCCCGGGTGCTGGAACTGCGCGCCACCGGCCAGGTGATCAAGTTCGACGGCTTCCTCGCGCTCTATCAGGAAGGCCGTGACGACGATAGCGACGACGAGGACAGCCGCCGCCTCCCCGCGATGAGCGAAGGCGAAGCCTTGAAGCGCAAGGAACTGGCGGTCACCCAGCATTTCACCGAACCGCCGCCGCGCTTCTCCGAAGCCTCGCTGGTCAAGCGCATGGAAGAACTCGGCATCGGCCGGCCCTCGACCTATGCCTCGATCCTGCAGGTGCTGAAGGACCGCGGTTACGTCAGGCTCGACAAGAAGCGTTTGCATGGCGAGGACAAGGGCCGCGTCGTGGTCGCATTCCTGGAGAATTTCTTCGCCCGCTACGTCGAATATGATTTCACTGCCGACCTCGAAGAGCAGCTCGACCGCATCTCCAACAACGAAATCTCCTGGCAGCAGGTGCTGCATGATTTCTGGGGCGATTTCATCGGCGCGGTCAACGAGATCAAGGATCTGCGGGTCACCCAGGTGCTGGATGCGCTGGACGAGATGCTGGGGCCGCACATCTATGCGCCGCGCGCCGATGGCGGCGATCCCCGGCAATGCCCGACCTGCGGCACCGGCAAGCTCAACCTCAAGGCGGGAAAATTCGGCGCCTTCGTCGGCTGCACCAATTATCCGGAATGCCGCTACACCCGCCCGCTCGCCGCCGACAGCGAAGCCAGCGCCGATCGCGTCCTCGGCAAGGATCCGGTGTCGGGTCTCGACGTCGTGGTGAAGGCCGGACGGTTCGGCCCCTATATCCAGCTCGGCGACGTCAAGGATTACGCCGAGGGCGAAAAGCCGAAGCGCGCCGGCATTCCGAAAAACACCTCGCCCGGCGACGTCGAACTCGATCTGGCGCTGAAACTGCTGTCGCTGCCGCGCGAGATCGGCAAGCATCCGGAGACCGGAGAGCCGATCACCGCGGGCCTCGGCCGGTTCGGCCCGTTCGTGCGCCATGAGAAAACCTATGCCAGCCTGGAGGCCGGCGACGAGGTGTTCGACATCGGGCTCAACCGCGCGGTGACGCTGATCGCCGAGAAGATTCTCAAGGGCCCGAGCGGCCGCCGCTTCGGCGCCGATCCCGGCAAGCCGCTGGGCGAGCATCCGACGCTTGGCGGCGTCGCGGTCAAGGGCGGACGCTACGGCGCCTATGTCACGGCGGGCGGCGTCAATGCCACCATCCCCAGCGACAAGACCCAGGAAACCATCACGCTCGAGGAAGCCATCGCACTGATCGACGAACGCGTGGCCAAGGGCGGCGGCAAACCGAAGCAGGGCAAGAAGCCGGCGCCTGCGAAGAAATCCGCGGCCAAGGCCGACACCGACGGCAAGCCCGCCAAGCCGGCCAAGAAGGCGGCTGCGAAAAAATCCGCGGCCAAGCCGAAATCCGATGCCGCCAGCAAGGCCCGTGCGCCGGTGACCCCGGCGGCCCAGACCTCTCCCGCCAAGGCCGCAGCAGCAGCCAAAACGCCGGCGAAGAAGGCCGCCGGCAAGGCCCGCGGGTAACGTGGCCAGACAACGCGACAGCGGTTTTCCCGACCGGGACGCCATCGTCGCCTTCATCCGCGCCCATCCGGGAAATGTCGGAACCCGGGAGATCGCGCGGGAATTCGGCCTGAAGAACGCCGACCGCGCCGAGCTGAAACGGCTGCTGCGCGAACTGGCCGACCAGGGCGCGATCGCCAAAAGCGGCAAGAAGATCCGCGAGCCCGAAGTCCTTGCGCCGACCGTGATGGCCGACATCACCGGCCGCGACAGCGACGGCGAATTGATCGCCACGCCGACCGAATGGGACGAGGTGGAAAGCGGCGAGCCGCCGAAGATCCGCATCCCGGTGCCGCGCCGTCCGCAGCCGGGCACCGTGGCCGGGGTCGGCGATCGCGCGCTGCTGCGGGTGGAGAAACCGGACCAGGGTGAAGCCGCCATATATCGCGGGCGCGTCATCAAGGTGATCGATCACGCCAGGACCCGCGTGCTCGGAATTTTCCGCGCGCTGCCCGGCGGCGGCGGACGACTCGTTCCGGTCGACAAGAAACAGGCCGGCCGCGAATTGAACATCGCCAAGGCCGACAGCAACGGCGCCGAGGACGGCGATCTCGTCAGCGTCGATCTGGTGCGCTCGCGCGGCTTCGGGCTGGCCTCCGGCAAGGTCAAGGAAAGGCTCGGCTCGCTCGCTTCCGAGAAGGCGGTGAGCCTGATCGCCATTCATTCCCACGAAATTCCGCAGGCGTTTTCCCCCGCCGCACTGCACGAGGCCGAGGCGGCCAAGCCCGCCACGCTCAAGGGCCGCGAGGACTGGCGCGAGCTGCCGCTGGTAACCATCGATCCGCCCGATGCCAAGGACCATGACGACGCGGTGCACGCCCAGGCCGATCCCGATCCGAACAACAAGGGCGGCTACGTCGTCAATGTCGCGATCGCCGATGTCGCGTTCTATGTGCGGCCGGCCTCCGCGCTCGACCGCGACGCGCTGACCCGCGGCAATTCGGTGTATTTCCCCGATCGCGTGGTGCCGATGCTGCCGGAGCGCATCTCCAACGATCTGTGCTCGCTGGTGCCGGGGCAACCGCGCGGCGCGCTGGCGGTACGGATGGTGATCGGCGCCGACGGCCGCAAGCGCTCGCACAGCTTTCATCGCATCCTGATGCGTTCGGCCGCCAAGCTGAGCTACGCGCAGGCGCAGGCCGCCATCGACGGCCGGCCCGACGATACCACCGGTCCGCTGCTCGAGCCGATCCTGAAGCCGCTCTATGACGCCTACGCGGTGGTGAAGCGCGCGCGCGACGAGCGCGATCCGCTCGACCTCGACATCCCCGAGCGCAAGATCCTGCTGAAACCTGACGGCACGGTCGATCGCGTGATCGTGCCGGAGCGGCTCGACGCGCATAAATTGATCGAGGAGTTCATGATCCTGGCCAATGTCGCGGCGGCCGAAATGCTTGAAAAGAAGGCGCTGCCGCTTATCTACCGGGTACACGACGAGCCGACGCTCGAGAAGGTTCATAACCTGCAGGAATTCCTCAAGACGCTCGATCTGCCGTTCGCCAAGAGCGGCGCCCTGCGGCCGGCGCTGTTCAATCGCGTGCTGGCCCAGGTCAAGGGGCACGATTCCGAACCGCTGGTGAACGAAGTGGTGCTGCGCTCGCAAGCCCAGGCGGAATATTCCGCCGACAATTACGGCCATTTCGGCCTCAACCTGCGGCGCTATGCGCATTTCACCTCGCCGATCCGGCGCTACGCCGACCTGATCGTGCACCGCGCCCTGATCCGCGGACTCGGCCTCGGCGAAGGCGCGCTGCCGGAGACCGAGACGCCGGAAAGCCTGAGCGAGGTCGCGGCCCAGATCTCCGTCACCGAGCGCCGCGCCATGAAGGCCGAGCGCGAAACCGCCGACCGGCTGATCGCGCATTTTCTCGCCGACCGCATCGGCGCCACCTTTCAGGGCCGCATCTCCGGCGTCACCCGTGCCGGACTGTTCGTCAAGCTCAGCGACACCGGCGCCGACGGCCTGATCCCGATCCGCACCCTGGGCTCGGAATATTTCAACTACGACGAGACCCGTCATGCGCTGGTCGGCACGCGCAGTGGTGCCATGCACCGGCTGGGTGACGTGGTCGACGTGCGTCTGGTAGAAGCAGCCCCGGTAGCCGGCGCACTGCGGTTCGAATTGTTGTCGGAAGGCCGGGTCACGCCACGCGGACGGCGACGCGAACCGGCACGCGGCATGGCCGCGAAACCCGAGGCCGCCGCGCAGGCCAAGGCCCATCCGGGACGTCACCCGCGCAAGAAAGCCGGCAAGCCTGGCAAGACCAGGCAGGGCAAATCGAAGAAGGGCCAGTCATGGAAATCGTGAGCGCACCGGTGAAGATCTGGACCTCCGGCACAGCCGCGCCGGTCGAGAAGCGCGACGTCTGGACCGCGCTGAAGCGCGGCTTGCGCGGCCGCTGCCCCCGCTGCGGCGAAGGCAGGCTGTTTCGCGCCTTCCTCAAGGTCGACAACAACTGTTCGTCCTGCGGCCTCGACTTCACGCCGCATCGCGCCGACGACCTGCCGGCCTATCTGGTGATCGTGATCGTCGGCCACATCGTGGTGCCGATGGCCCTGATGATCGAAACCAATTTTTCGCCCCCGGTAGCGCTGCAGCTGGCGATCTACCTGCCGCTGACGCTGGTTGCGTCGCTGTTGTTGCTGCAGCCGGTGAAGGGCGCCGTGGTCGGATTGCAATGGGCCTTGCGGATGCACGGATTTGACGAGGAAAACCCCGAGCCCTAGGTCCTGATCAACCAGAAACGCAAGCGGGCGGCGGGAGTGAAATGAGCGAGACTGCAACAGTCGAAAAGGAAGCCGATCATCACCCCTATCGCCGCCCGGTGGACGCCGCCACGCTGATCCTGGTCGATCGAACCGCCGCCATTCCCAAAGTTCTGGTCGGCAAGCGACACGACAAGGTGGTGTTCATGCCGGGCAAGTTCGTGTTTCCGGGCGGTCGCGTCGACAAGACCGACAACCGCATTCCCGTCGCGGCCCCGATTCCAAAGGCGCTCGAAGCCAATCTCCTGAAGGGCAGTCCGAGGATCACGCCATCGCGGGCCCGCTCGCTGGCCATCGCCGCGATCCGCGAGGCCTGCGAGGAAACCGGACTTTGCCTGGGGCGCAGGGGCAACGGCGCCACGCCGGCGCTGGAAGGCCCCTGGAAGCCCTTTACCGAGGCCGGGCTGCTGCCCGATCCCTCCGGCCTGTACCTGATCGCCCGCGCCATCACCCCGCCCGGCCGGGTGCGGCGCTTCGATACAAGGTTCTTTACCGCGGATGCCTCGGCGATCGCCCATCGGGTCGAGGGCGTGATCCACGCCGAGGCGGAGCTGGTCGAACTGGTCTGGGTCGAGCTCGGCTCCAAACCGCTGGCCGACCTGCATCCCATGACCAGGAACGTCCTGAACGAACTGGAAAAGCGCCTCGCCACCGGGCCGCTGAACCACGACGCGGCGGTGCCGTTTTTCCACTTTTATGGCGGCAAGATGCAGAAGGATGTTTTGGGCGCGAGCGCGTGAACAACACAGGTCGTCATTCCGGGCGCGAGTGAACGGGCGAGCCCGGAGTCCATGACCCCGGCAGGGAGTACGGATTTCGGCGCCTGGGGTCGGCAACTGCCGACCTCTGACGCATCCCGGAATGACGATCATGTTGGGGTCGCGCAGAAAAACAAAATAATCTTCTGCGCGTCACCCAATGCCGCAGATCGCGGTCGTGCCTATCTTGAACTCAACGTTCTCAAATACGGAATCAGGCAATGGCAAAACGTCAGTTGCGGCTTGGTGCGTTCATGCGGCCGGTCAGCATTCACACCGGCGCATGGCGCTACCCCGGGGCCTGGCCGGACGCCAATTTCAACTTCGCGCATATCAGGCAATTGATCCGGAAACTCGAGGCCGGAAAGTTCGACGCCTTCTTCATGGCGGACCATCTCGCCGTGCTGAACATGCCGATCTCGGCGCTGAAACGCAGCCACACCGTCACGTCATTCGAGCCGTTCACGCTGCTGTCGGCGTTGGCCGGCGCCACCGAACATATCGGACTGATCGCCACCGGTTCGACCACCTTCGACGAGCCCTATCATGTCGCCCGCCGCTTTGCCTCGCTCGACCACATCAGCGGCGGCCGGGCCGGATGGAATATCGTCACCACCTCCAATCCCGACGCGGCGCTGAATTTCGGGCTGGAAGATCACATGGAGCACGCCGAGCGCTATCGCCGCGCGCGCGAGTTCTACGATGTCGTCACCGGGCTTTGGGATTCCTTCGCCGACGACGCCTTTGTGCGCGACGTCGAGGCTGGTCTCTATTTCGATCCGGCCAGGATGCATGTGCTCAACCACAAGGGAAAATATCTCTCGGTGCGCGGGCCGCTCAACATTGCCCGCCCGGTGCAGGGGTGGCCGGTGATCGTGCAGGCCGGCGCGTCGGAGGACGGCAAGCAGCTGGCGGCGGAAACCGCGGAAGCGGTATTCACCGGCGGCGGCAGCCTCGCCGACGGCCAGAAACTCTATGCCGACATCAAGGGCCGGATGGACCGGCGGGGCCGCGACCGCGACCACCTGAAGATCCTGCCCGGCGCCTTCGTGGTGGTCGGCGACAGCCTCGAGGAGGCCCGCGAGAAACGCAGCCTGCTCGACAGCCTGGTGCATTATGATAGCGCGATCGCTTCGCTGTCGGTGATCCTGGGGACCGACGCCTCCGGCTTCGATCCCGACGGCCAGTTGCCGCCGATCCCCGAAACCAATGCCTCCAAGAGCGGCCGCCAGCGCATGGTCGACCTCGCCGCGCGCGAGAAGCTCACCGTGCGCCAGCTCGCGCAGCGGGTCGGCGGCTATGGCGGGCTGGCCTTTGTCGGCACGCCCGGGAGCATCGCCGACCAGATGGAAGAATGGCTGACCAGCTTCGGCAGCGACGGCTTCAACATCATGTTCCCGTATCTGCCCGCCGGGCTTGACGACTTCGTCGACAAGGTGGTGCCGGAACTGCAGCACCGCGGCATCTTCCGGCGCGAATATGAGGGCCGGACGCTGCGCGAAAACCTCGGACTGCCGAGGCCAAAAAACCGGTTTTTTGAAGCCTGATCCTGGAGTTTTGCGCAGGTTTTCCAGCGCAGGCCGCAGACCTGCAGACTTGGATTCTCGTACGCGAATATTGTGACCGCATCCCTGTCCGAAATTTCCGGCTGCCGACGCGGAAGATCGGCTCCGTGCAGCCTGCCCCACCGGCTCGTCCGCTTCCGACCTCGGCGGCAACGTTACCTGCAATACTGCAGGCGCGTCCCAATCGCAGTTGACCCGAAGCGGCCGACTGGCCCAAAAATGCTACATTACTCGGATTGCGCCATCGTCGCCGGGTTTTTCCATGATGTCCGTAATATTACGAGGCGCCACCTTAATACTAACTTGGAACCTGCCCCCGTAGTTTTGCTGCGCTGCCGCCGGACATCTTAACAGCGCGGGCGACCTACACCAAAAGCAAGGACTCTGTGATGGCGTTTCTCAATCTTCGAATCAGCGGCCGGCTCTATGCCGGCTTTGGCCTCCTGCTGCTGTTTTGCGCAGGACTTGCCGGCTTCGCCGTTTGGCAGCTGGGCGCACTCCGCACCCAGGTCGCGGCGCTGACGCTCCAGTCCAGCAACACCATCCGGGTCGGTCAGATTGCGACGGAACTGCAGGCCATCCGTCGCGCGGTTCTGCGCTACGCCTTTGATCACGACGAAAAGTCGTTCGCGGAGGCCGAGACACGGCTGAGTAAATCGACTGATCTGCTGCAAGCGGCAATGAAGACCACTGTTTCTGACGAACGGCGCTCCGCCTACAAGGAAATCGGAAAGAACGTCGATGACCTGAAGGCCAAGCGCGTCGCACTTGGCGACGCCGTCAAGCAGATGGTCGCGGGCCGCGACCTCCTGTTCAGCGACGGCGATAAAATGGCGGCAGACGTGCAGAAGTTCGTCGACGCCGCGCAAAAGACCGATTTCGCCCGGCAAGCCAGCGAGCTCGAGACCAAAGTGCTGCTGGTGCGCGTCGCAAACTGGCGGATGCTGGCTACTCGCGACGCCAGGGGGCTGGACACGTTCAAGACCAATGTCGGAAAAGCGCAGCAGGAGATCGCCGAGATCGAGAAGGCTGCCCTGCCGCCGAGTCTTGAGGCACTTCTGGTCCCGGTCAAGACTGGCGTCGCCAAATATTCCGAGGCGTTCAACAGGGCCGCGCCGAACCTGGTGCTCGGCGACGAGCTTTACTACAAGGCGATCACGCCCCTGACCGTCGCCACGATCGGACAGCTCGACACTTTGAAGGAAGCCATCGATAAGGCCTTCGAGCAGACGTCCGCCGATACCGACGCGCGGATCAGCGGCACCATCCTCACGCAGGAAATCGTGGCCGGTGCGGCGGTGCTGCTCGGTTTGCTGATCGCATTCCTGATCGCGCGTGGCATCATCAAGCCGCTGTTCGGCCTGACTTCCGGCATGAAGCAACTCGCGGCCGGCGATTTCGGCGTGGTGCTGCCCGGTCTGGACCGCAAGGACGAAGTCGGCGAAATGGCGCAGGCGGTCGAGACCTTCAAGGTCAAGGCCGAGGAAAAGGCGCACCAGGAGGCGGAAGCCAAGATCGGCCAGGACCAGATCGCCTCCAGGCAGCGCAAGGAGGACATGATCAGGCTTGCTGACGGCTTCGAAACCGCGGTCGGCAAGATCGTGGAAACCGTGTCGTCGGCATCGACCGAGCTGGAAGCCTCCGCCACCACGCTGACCTCGACCGCGGCGCGGGCGCAGGAGCTGACCACCATGGTCGCCGCCGCATCCGAGGAAGCCTCCACCAACGTGCAGTCGGTGGCCTCGGCAACCGAAGAGCTGACCTCCTCGGTCAACGAGATCAGCCGACAGGTGCAGGAATCGGCGCGGATGGCCAATGAGGCAGTGGACCAGGCGCGCAAGACCAACGATCGCGTCGGCGAACTGTCGAAGGCGGCCGCCCGCATCGGTGACGTGGTCGAACTGATCAACACCATCGCCGGGCAGACCAACCTGCTGGCCCTGAACGCCACGATCGAGGCCGCCCGTGCCGGCGAGGCCGGCCGCGGTTTTGCTGTAGTGGCTTCCGAAGTGAAGGCGCTGGCAGAGCAGACTGCGAAGGCCACCGGCGAGATCGGCCAGCAGATCAGTGGCATCCAGGCGGCAACCCACGAGTCGGTCGGTGCAATCAAGGAGATCAGCGGGACCATCGAAAGATTGTCGGAAATCTCCTCGACCATCGCAGCTGCGGTGGAAGAACAGGGCGCGGCGACCCAGGAAATTTCCCGCAACGTGCAGCAGGCGGCCCAAGGCACCCAGCAGGTCTCGTCCAACATCGTCGACGTGCAACGCGGCGCGAGCGAGACCGGCGCGGCCTCGTCGCAGGTGCTGACATCGGCGCAGTCACTATCGAGCGACAGCAACCGCCTCAAGCTCGAAGTCGGCAAGTTCCTCGACTCGGTGCGTGCCGCCTGAACAGCGACAGCCCGGCTCCTCAGCGAGCCGGGCTTCGAGCTTCACATGGGCTTTGCAGGTTTCCACGCGGCTAACGGGATTGCCGAGACCGCAAGCCCGGTCGTTTGAAGCCTGATCATCGGCAGATCTCGCGCTCGGCGCAAAATCGCGAAGCGCCGCTTCAGGGCTTTTTCAGATCGAGGGTCGCCAGGAATTGGTCGGCAATCGGCCGCCATTTGTCGGGATGGAGCCGCAGCAGATGGCCGTCGCCGGGAACACCGTGGAGCAGCTCAAGGCGCGCGCTGCCGCCGGCGGCCGTGAAGGCCTGGTAGTATTCGCGGATCAAGGCTTCGTCGTAGAGACGGTCGTTGTCGGCATACAACCAGAGTTGCGGGACCTTGTCCGCCGCACCGCGGCCGGCATCCGCATAGTAAGGCGTGGTCACCGGACCGTAAGGGTACCAGCCGCCGGAGAAATTCACCACGCCCTTCACCTCGCCGGGCTTGAGGCCCGCATAATGCATGGCGAGAAACCCGCCGCGTGACTGGCCAGCGAGCAACACCGGTCCGGGCCGTACGCCGGGCAGTTCGCGGCCATAAGCAATCGCCGAATCGAGATCCTCGACAGCCTGCGCGATGCCGGCCGATACACCTATCAGGCTGCCCTCGTGATCACGCTCAAAGTCCTCCTCGCCATTGATTCCCTCGGACCTGCCGCGTCCGCGGCGCATCAGCGCCAGCACGGCAAATCCCTTGTCGCGAAGCCAATGCGCCTCGATCGCCATCGGCCAGCTCCTGAGCTGATTGCGGCCGGCGTCGGATCCGTGCGTGATGATCGCGAGCGGCGCCGGACCAGGCCCGGCTGGCCGGTACAAGGTCGCTTCGAGCATGATCGGCCTGATACCATCGGGCGTCCGCACGTTGAGGTGCGGTATCGACACGCGCTCGCCGGGCCAGGGCCATTCGATCGGTCGATCGCCCGCAGCAAGCCTCGCCGCATCGTAGCGGGCCAGAGTCCCGGCGATGACGCTTCCCCATTTGAAGGTCGAGGTATGGAACAGCCGGCCCGGACCGTCGAACGCGAACTGCAGAATACGAAACGCCGGCATTTTCAGCGCCTCACCCGTGATCGTCAGCACGCCGTCAGCGATCCCCGCCTCGCTGCGCCACCATTCGCGGTACATGCCGTAGAATGCCGAGTCGCCATGGGCGAAAACCACGTCTGCACGCCCATCGGGCTTTACCCGTTCGACCACGAGGATATGCCGGATGTCCTCGCCCCAGGTGCCCACCCACGCGCCGTGAAAGCGGGCAATCTCGGGCGGCACGTCGGGCGCAGGCATCTCGATGTCGAACTTGTCCGGCAGCGGAACGATCGATTCGGGATCGACGGTGAGCGGCTGGGACTGCGCGTTGTGCATCCAACTCATGAGCACCACTCCTGCCATCAGCAAGTTGCGCATGTCGAAGCCCAGCCTAATTTGACGCCGTGATGGCCCTTGGAGAAGAGGGCCGCCGAGATCATACCGTCAGGCCCCCGTCCGCACAGCGGGAATCGACCCGCCCGAGCCGGTCCGGCATGCCGCTTGCATCCCTTTAACTGATATGACGAACAGCGGGGAGGCCTCCATGAGCATCACGGCAACGGCGCCGGTCGCCGGCATCGAGCGCAGCAAGATGAACGCCATCGTGTTCGCCAGCTGCCTCGGCACCATCATCGAGTGGTACGATTTCCTGATCTACGCCACCGCTGCGGCGCTGATCTTCAACAAGGCATTCTTTCCGACCTTCGATCCGCTCGCCGGGACGCTGGCCGCGCTCGGCAGCTACGCGGTCGGCTTTCTGGCCCGCCCGCTCGGCGGCGCACTGTTCGGCCATTTCGGCGATCGGCTTGGCCGAAAATCCATGCTGGTGCTGACCCTGTTCATCATGGGGCTGAGCACGTTCTGCATCGGGCTGCTGCCGACCTATGCGTCGATCGGGGTATTGGCGCCGATCCTGTTGATCGTGCTGCGCATCATCCAGGGCATCGGCCTCGGCGGCGAATGGGGCGGCGCGTCGCTGATGGTGCTCGAGCACGCGCCGGGCGACCGGCGCGGTTTTTATACCAGCTTCGTGCAGATCGGGTTTCCGATCGGCCTGGTGCTGGCCACCCTGGTGTTCACGCTGGCCAGCAAATTGCCCGAGGCGGATTTCGCCAGCTATGGCTGGCGCATTCCCTTCCTGGTCAGCATCGTGCTGCTGGCGATCGGGACCTTCGTGCGATCCCGGGTACCCGAGACACCGGTATTCGAGGGGCTCAAGCTGCGCGACGGCCTGTCCCAAAATCCGGTCGCCGAGGCCGTCGGCCAGAACACCGGCACATTCCTGATCGCGGTCGGACTAAAACTCTCCGAGGTGTCGTGGGTCTACATGCTCAGTGTATTCGTGGTGGTCTATGCCACCACCAGGCTCGGCATTCCCAAGCAGCTGATGCTCGATGCCGTGCTGTATGCAGCGCTGCTGGAGCTGATCAGCCTGCCGCTGTTCGGCTGGCTGTCCGACAAGATCGGCCGACGGCCGCTGTTCATCCTCGGCGCCCTGTTCACGATTGCGTTCGCGTTCCCGCTGTTCTGGATGCTGGAGAGCAAGAATACCGCCCTGATCTTCACAGCCGTCATGATCGCGATGAATTTCGGCCACGGCATGATGTTCGGGCCGGAATCCTGCTATTTTCCCGAATTGTTCGGGCCCCGCGTCCGCTACAGCGGGGCTTCATTCGGCTTCCAGGTATCCGCCGCAATCGGCGGCGGCTTCGCGCCGATCATTGCGACCGCGATGGCCGGGTATTTCGGCGGCACCACCGGGGTCTCGATCATGATGATCGTGCTCGCGCTTTTCACCCTGGTTGCAGCATTGGCGGCGCGCGAGACGCGGGGCGGCTCCCTTACTTGAACCGGATGGACCAGGCGTCGTGCAGTTCGGGATTTTCATCTATGACGGCGTCGAGCCGATCGATCTCGCCACCTTCGGCGTGCTGTCGATGGCGCGGCGGATTGCGCCGGATATCGCGATCTGCACCATCGCCCCCCGCTCCGGCACCGTCAGCCTCGCCAACGGACTGAAGGTGATCGCCGATTTCGGGCTCGACGATGCGCCTCCCTGCGATCTCGTCATCGTCACCGGCGGTCCCGGCTGGACCGCGCAGGCACAGGCACCGGCGACCCTCGCCTATCTCAGGCGCATTCATGCCTCAGGCCGCATCGCCTCGGTCTGCACCGGCGGCATGATCCTGGCGGCGAGCGGAATCCTCGATGGCGGTCCGGCGACCACCAAGCGCGAAGTGGTGCCGCCGGAGACCGCGCCGCTCGAGATGATGCGCGCGAGCTATCCGCGGATCGACGTGCGGGAAGCCATGCTGGTCGACCGCGGCGGCCTGGTGACCGGCGGCGGGGTTTCGCTCTGCATCGATACCACGCTTCATCTGATCGCCGGGATGCTCGGCCAGCAGGTCGCCGACGAGACCGCCCGCATCCTGGAATATCAGCGCGCGTGGCGGGCCAATCGCGACGGGTTTGCTCCGGTCCTGACCGCGCAGGTGGAACCCTAGCCATAACTAGGCCGCAAGATGCGCCCGCAGGAAGGAGCGTATCTGCCGCACCGCCAGGGGTATCCGTTCCCGGGGCTCCTTCCAGGGAAACATGCTCACTTCGGCCTTCGGCGCCAGCATCGCGGCCTCCATGGCCACCGCATAGGGATGCGCGGGGATATCATCCGGCAGGATCAGCACCGGCGTCTGGCAATCGCGGACGAAATCGCGCGTCACGGTAAACACGAAGTCGGGGCTGCTGCGGTACATTCCGGTCAGGAATTTGTCGACCATCTCCGGCGTGACGTCGGCTCGCCGGGCGATCAGCTCCGGGCCCCAGTTTTTCATGTTGTTTTCGTAGAACAGATCGCGCATTTCCGGACGCGAGCCGCTGGGCTGCGCCAGTACGGCGGCGACAATTCGATGAGGGGCCCGCCGCAGCAGGTTCCAGATCATCGGACCGCCAATGCAGAATCCCAGCACCAGAAACTTGTCGATGCCGAGGTGGTCCATCAGGCCGAGGTGATCATCGGTGTATGCGTCCCACGGCCGGTCGGCTTCGAGCGGGCCGGACGACTGGCCTCCATTGGCGTTGCGCAGGTCCGAGGCGATGCAACGGTACTCGGCCTTGAACTCCTGCAGCGGGTTGAAAGGCGAACTGCTGCCGCTCAGGCCCGAGATCGTCGAGTTGAGCCCCCCGCCGGGGATCACCAGCAATGGAAAGCCGGATCCGGCCTCCTCGAAGTGGATGCGAACGGCGTCTTTTTCGTAGATGCCCATGGCGGCTCCTCCCTGCTCGGCCTGCTGAGCGACCAGGCGCGGACTGCGGTGGCCACCGCCGTAGCCACCGTGCCGGTCGCCGGGATGGCGCGCCTGATCTGCCTGGCAAGCGGCCGAATGCCGCTGGGACCGCTCCCGTGGCGCGACCCTTTAGCACGGGTTCTGCTGGCGCTGAAGGGCGGCCGCCCGCGCGTGGCAACACGCTTGTTCGAGGTCCTATCAGCAAGGAATCGCGGGTTATTCGCCCGCAAAACCTTGACTTTGGGCTGTCAGAAGCTAGGTTGCCCGGCAAAAGCGGCCCTGATGGGCCGGCGGCAGACTTCTCCAGACATCAAAGGTTCCCAGACATGGCCAAAGCGGTCACCATCAAGGTCAAGCTCGTTTCCTCGGCCGATACTGGCTTCTACTACGTCGCGAAGAAGAATTCGCGCACCATGACCGACAAGCTGGTGAAGAAAAAGTACGATCCGGTCGCCCGCAAGCACGTCGAATTTCGCGAGTCCAAGATCAAGTAGGCTCCGGTCTCGCCGGATTGAGTGGAAACGGGGCCTTGCGGCTCCGTTTTGATTCTGCCGTTGCTTCAGCGTTTTCCGGGGCGGACTGCGCAGCCCGCCTGGCCGGCTGAAAAGGCTTCAGGCGGCGGCCGCCACCACCCGGTTGCGGCCATCGTGCTTGGCGCGGTAGAGCGCGGTGTCGGCGCGCTTGAGCACGTCGCCGACCGCCTCACCCTTGATTTCCAGGGTCGACAGCCCGATCGAGATCGTGACCTCGATGCGCTTGGTGCCCTTGTTGACGGCGAACGGCTCGCCGGCGATCGAGCGCCGCAGCCGTTCCGCCACCATGCCGGCAACGTGCAGGTCGGTTTCCGGCATCACGATGACGAATTCCTCGCCGCCATAACGGCACGCCAGATCGATGCCGCGGATCGACTTGCGGACCCTGACGGCGAATTCGCGCAACACGTCGTCACCGGCATCGTGGCCGTAATTGTCGTTGATCGATTTGAAGAAATCGATGTCGAGCATCATCAGCGCCAGCGGCTTGCCGCGGCTGGCCGCCTGCTCGGCCAGGGTGCCGAGATGGGTCTCCATGTAGCGGCGGTTATGCAGCCCGGTCAGCGCATCGGTGATCGCCATCTCGATCGAGTTCTGCACGTTGTCGCGCAGATGGTCGGTGTAGCGGCGCTTGCGGATCTGGGTGCGCGCGCGCGCCAGCAACTCGTTCTTGTCGACCGGGCGCAGCAGATAGTCGTTGACGCCGATCTCGAGTCCACGCAGCAGCCGGGCATTGTTGTCGGCGTCGGCGATGGCGAGGATCGGCACCTGCCGGGTCCGCTCCAGCGAGCGGGCCTGGCTGCACAGCCTCAAGCCGTCGAAATTCTCCAGGCCGAGCGAGACGATCAGCAGGTCGTAATTGCCGTCGGCAGCGTGGAACAGCGCCTCCGCCGGATTGGTTTCGACGTCGACGGTGTGCTCGGTGCTGAGCACCGGCGCCAGCCGCTCGTAGGACGACGGCCGGTCGTCGACCAAAAGAATGCGGCCGCCCTTGCCGGTGTCGGCCACCGCGCTGCGCTCCGGCGCCTGCACGCCGATCTCGAGCGAGGTGATGGCGCGCATCCGCAGTTCATCGGTCATCATCTTCAGGCGGGTCAGCGAGCGGACCCGCGCGATCAGCACGACGTCGGAGACCGGCTTGGTCAGGAAATCGTCGGCGCCGGCCTCCAGGCCGCGCACCCGATCGGCCGGACTGTCCAGCGCCGTGACGATCACCACCGGGATGAAATGGGTTGCCGGATTGGATTTCAGCCGGCGGCAGACTTCGAAGCCGTCGATGTCGGGCATCATGACGTCGAGCAGGATAATATCGCATTCGGCGCGCGCGCAGATCTCCAGCGCCTCGGTGCCGTTGCAGGCGGTCAGGACATCGAAATATTCGGCCGATAGCCTCGCTTCCAACAGCTTGACGTTGGCGGCAACGTCATCGACGACCAGAATTCGCGCGGACATCGAAATACTCCCTACCCGATAAACCGTCGAACGGTTTCGATAAACTTGCCGACTGAAATTGGCTTGGACAAATACGCTTCGCAGCCGCCCTCGCGGATGCGCTCCTCGTCACCCTTCATCGCAAAGGCGGTGACCGCGACCACCGGAATCGAGCGCAGCTCCGGATCATCCTTGATCCAGCGCGTCACCTCGAGCCCGGACACCTGGGGAAGCTGGATGTCCATGAGGATGAGATCGGGACGAAGCTTGCGGACGAGATCAAGCGCCTCGAAACCGTTGCTGGTACCGGATGTCTGATAGCCGTGCGCCTCCAGCAGATCGCGAAAGAGCTTCATATTGAGCTCGTTGTCCTCCACGATCAGGACGGTTTTTGCCATCCCGTCCCTCCAATCCGAAACCAAGAAACCCACCCACGGCGTGAGCGGTACCTACCGCGACGCCCCAAAATGCCTGCAACAGGCAAGCCGCAGCTTGCGCCCGAATTCGCTCTATCCCGTTAAGACAGAGCATCGCTTACCCGCCTACCGGTTTCCAATTGCTTGAACAGGTTCCCGAGACTCGGGCATGATGCCTGCAAAATAGAGACCATAAGTTACGGAAAGGCAAATATCAGCGATGACAAGGCGCACGCAAAACCCGCGCGAAGTGGCTGAAATCGTGGCGGTTCAGGCGCTTTCCTTCGTCGCCGGCGACCCCGAGCGTCTGGGCCTGTTTCTGGCCGAAAGCGGGATCGGCCCGGAGACCTTGCGCTCGGCCGCCGCCGATCCCCATTTCCTCGGCAGCGTGCTCGACTTCGTTCTGCGCGATGACGCAACCGTGAGAGCGTTCGCCGCGGCTTCCGAACTCGACCCGACCACCATCGCGGCGGCGCGCGATGCGCTGGATGACGCGGCCCCCGAGCGCGACCTGCCGTGAATCCGTCGGCGCCATCGCCCGCCGGTCCGACTTGCTTCTGCCGGGATTGCCTCGGCGATCTCGACTTCGCGGCCAGGCGATGCGGCGAATGCGGTTCCCCCCGCCTGATTCGTCACCCCGCGCTACCCTCGCTCACCATTGCCCACATCGATTGCGACGCCTTCTACGCCACCGTGGAAAAACGCGACAACCCCGCCATCGCCGACAAGCCTGTCATCATCGGCGGCGGCAAACGCGGCGTGGTGTCGGCGGCCTGCTACATTTCCCGGACCTTCGGCGTGCGCTCGGCGATGCCGATGTTCAAGGCGCTGGCGCTGTGCCCGTCCGCGATCGTGATCCGGCCCGACATGGCGAAATATGTCAGGGTCGGCCGCGAGGTGCGCCATGCCATGCAAGCGCTGACGCCGCTGGTCGAGCCGCTGTCGATCGACGAGGCGTTTCTCGATCTCAGCGGCACCCAGCGCGTTCACGGCATGATCCCCGCCAAGGTGCTGGCCCGCTTCGCCCGAGAAGTCGAGCGCGATCTGGGCATCACGGTTTCGGTCGGACTGTCCTGCAACAAGTTTCTGGCCAAGATCGCCTCCGACATGGACAAGCCGCGCGGCTTTGCCGCGCTGGATGCCGTCGAGGCACGTGCCATGCTGGCCGGCAAGCCGGTCGGATTCATTTTCGGGGTCGGGCCGGCCACCGAGCAGCGGCTGGCGCAGCGTGGCTTTCGCACCATTGCCGATCTGCAGCGAGCCGACGAAATCGAACTGATGAAACAATTCTCCGCCGAAGGCCGCCGGCTGTGGCGTCTGGCGCGCGGCATCGACGATCGCAGCGTGGTGCCGGATCGCGGCGCCAAGACGATTTCCAACGAGACCACATTCGATACCGACATCGCTGATTTTACCACCCTCGAAAAGACCCTGTGGCGGCTGTCGGAAAAGGTATCATCGCGGCTCAAAAGCAGCGAACTGGCGGGGTCGACCATCACGCTGAAGCTGAAAACGGCCGATTTCAGGCAGCGCACCCGGTCACAATCGATACAGGCCGCGACGCAGCTGGCGGCCAAGATCTTCGCGATCTCCCGGGAAATGCTGGCGAAGGAAATCGACGGCACGGCCTTCCGGCTGATCGGCACCGGCGTCAGCGCGCTGCGGGCCGGATCGCCGGGCGACGACACCGACATGCTCGACCGCCGCTCGGCCGATGCCGAACGCGCCATCGATGGCTTGCGCAAGAAATTCGGCACTGGCGCGGTGATCCGGGGCATTGCCTATGCGGGACCGGAGAAGCCGGGGTAATGCTGGAAGCTCACCCCACTCACTTATCGTCGTGCTTGAGAAGCGCTCCGACCTCATTCTGAGGAGCATGCGCAGCAGGCGTCTCGAAGGATCGAAACCAGGCACGGACTCGCGGCCATCCTTCGAGGCGCCGCGCCAGAGCGCGGCTCCTCAGGATGAGGCAACCATCACTTGCACGGCTTGGAATCCTTGATATCGAATTTGCCCAGCGCGCCGGAAATCACGAAGTCGTTGTAGTCGAGCACCAGCGCCCGCGAGACACCGTTCTCATATAATTCGAACGACATCGCATAGGCCGGGGTCTGCTCGCCTTCGGTCGGCTTGGCATCGCGGTCGTAATAGCTCACCGTGACCGGCCACCGGGTCAGCGATTTCATCAGGTCGTTTTCGGTGGAGGGGTCGGGCGCCGCCGTGGTCCGATCGCCGGGAATCGGCTGCCCGATCACCGAAAGCGTATTGTAGACTTTCTCGCCATTGTCCGATCCGTCATAGACCGTCAGCTCCAGCACGGATTTGCCCTCGCGCGCCGCGGCGATGATGCGCTGGATCTGCTCGGTAGGAAACACGGTCGCGCCGTCCAGGGTGAAGGTCTTGACGACGGGCTGCTTCAACTTGACCGTGACATGATCGCCGGTCCGCTCCGCCACCCCGTCGACCGGGCTTGAATCGGTATCGTTCATCCGGCTGTCGATCTTGAAGCGGTAGCTCTTGCCGGCGCCATCCTCCCAGGAGGTCGAGCGCAGATCGCTCAGCGTCACCTTGTCCTCGCCGCTGTCCAGTTCCGAGACCTGCCTGAATTCCGAGGTATAGCCCTCGCAGGCGCTGCCGGAAAAATTGTAGAGAATGCGGCCCCGCGCGCTGTTGATCGAACTGGAGCCGCGCGACTTGACCAGGCTGAGTTCGTAAAGCGCCTGGTGCGCCAGAAACGGGCTGCTGGCCGCGGCTTCCGCCCTCCCCGCGGCTAAGCCGCATCCAATGGCGACGGCGGCGAGCGTCAGCACCAGCGGCCTGACATTGCGAGGCGAAATCCGGAAAGAACGGGCCATGTCTTTGTCCTCGGCTGGGGTTGTCACGTTATTCACCGCCCTATTGCGCCGCAACTAGGGCCGCTTCACGAAAAAGTACGAATCAATAGCCGAACGGACCTGTCTTTTGGCATGTTTCCGGGCCAAATTGCAGCCGGCGGCGGCGTTCGCCGCCGGTCCGCGTCGGCTTGCAAGTGGCGGCGCGATGCGCGAAACAGGGCGGCTCCGATCGGATGCATCGGGGGTGCGATTGAAATCAAACGGGGATCAACATGGCGGGTACGGTCGAGCAGAAACTTGCGGCACAGGGCGTCGTCTTGCATGAGCCCGCCAGCCCGGTCGCCAATTACGTCGGCTTCGTGCGCAGTGGAAATCTGCTGTTCGTTTCCGGCCAGGTCTGTGTCGATCCGCAGGGCAAGCTGATCGCCAAGGGCAAGCTCGGCGCCGGCGTCAGTGTCGAGCAGGGCAACGCTGCGGCGCGCGGCTGCGCGATCAACCTGCTGGCGCAGATCAAGGCCGCGGTCGGCGACCTCGACAAGGTGGTCCGCGTGGTCAGGCTCGGCGGCTTCGTCAATTCCGCCCCCGACTTTCTCGACGGGCCGAAGGTGCTGAACGGCGCCTCCGACCTGATGGTCGCTGCCTTCGGCGACAAGGGCCGCCACGCCCGCACCACCGTCGGCGTTGCCTCGCTTCCCGCCGATGCGGCGGTTGAAGTCGAGGGGATCTTCGAGGTCTCCTAGCGGAGCCACCAGGTGCGCGCGCCTGACTGGCTGACGGCGCGGCCAGTAGCCCACCGCGGCCTGCATGACCGCGCCCGCGGCATCGTCGAAAACATGCCCGGCGCGGTCGAGGCGGCGATCGCGGGGCATTTTGCTGTCGAAGTCGATCTGCAGCTCACCGCCGACGGCGAGGCGATGGTGCATCATGACGGCACGCTTGGCCGCCTCACCGAAGGCAGCGGGCCACTCCGGGGCATGACCGCGGCCGAGCTCAAGGCGGTCAAGTTCAAGGATACGCCGGAGCGGATGATGTCGCTCGCCGATCTCTGCGCGCTGGTGAAGGGCCGCGTGCCGCTGCTGATCGAAGTGAAGAGCCATTTTGACGGCGACCGCCGACTGGTGGCGCGAATGTCGGAGGTTCTCGCCGCCTATTCCGGACCGGCGGCGGTGATGTCGTTCGACCCCGATCAGGTGCTGGCACTGCGCCGCCTGCTGCCGCGGCTGCCGCGCGGCATCACGGCTGAACGCCGCTACGACCAAGCCGACTGGCCGGAGGCGACGGCCGTCCAGCGCCGGAGCATGCGGAATCTGCGTCACGTGTTCCGCACCCAGCCGCATTTCATCGCCTATCGGATCGACGACCTGCCGGCGCCGGAACCCTGGATCGCCCGTCATCTGTTCGGCCTGCCTTTGTTGACCTGGACCGTGCGCACGCCGGAGCAGCGGCAGCGCGCCGGCAGCCATGCCGACCAGATGATTTTCGAAGGCTTTCGGCCCTCAACCTGATGTGGCCTTCGCCCTTGAAGTCGCCGACCCCATGCACGATCTTTGCATCTGGTCACCATGTGCGATGGCTGATCGTAACGCGTGACCGGTCCTGACAGTCGATGGCGTCATCCGAAATTACCCTTGAAGCGGTGTCGTCGGTCGCCCAGGTTCCGGCTGCGGAGTGGGATGCCTGCGCCAATCCGTCCTTGGCTAAAGGCGACCTCGCTGCGTTCGATACGCTGGCTGCAGCCAGCTCTCCTGCCAGCTCCTGCACGAGTTTAAAATATTCATATAACCCATTTGTTTCTCACGCGTTTTTCTCCGCGCTGGAGACCTCGAATTCGGCTTGCGCGCGGACCGGCTGGGGGCCGCGCCATCTGCTTGCCCGGCTCGATGGCGCGATCGTCGGCATCGTGCCCTGCTACCTGAAATCGCACAGCCAGGGCGAATATGTGTTCGACCGCGGCTGGGCCGATGCCTATGAGCGCGCAGGTGGAAGGTATTATCCGAAGCTGCAGGCCTCGGTGCCGTTCACGCCCGCGGCCGGGCCCCGGCTCCTGATCCGTGACGGCGTCGATGCCGACCGCGTCGGCTCGGCGCTGGCGAGCGGACTGATGGCGCTGTGCGGTGCCACCGAGGCGTCGTCGGTTCACGTCACCTTTGCGCACGAAGCCGAATGGAAGTTCCTGGCCGAACACGGATTCCTGCAGCGCACCGATCAGCAGTTCCACTGGCACAACCAGGGCTATGGCGGCTTCGAGGATTTCCTTGCCACCCTGAACTCGCGTCACCGCAAGGCGATCCGGCGCGAACGGCGCGATGCCCTGGCCAGCGGCATCACCATTCACGCCCTCACCGGCGACGACATCACCGAAGACGCCTGGGACGCCTTCTTCGACTTCTACATGGACACCGGCTCGCGGAAATGGGGCCGGCCCTACCTCACCCGGGCGTTCTTTTCGCTGATCGGCGCGAACATGGCCAAAGATGTGCTGCTGGTGATGGCCCGGCGCCAGGGCCGCTGGATCGCCGGCGCCATCAATTTCATCGGTTCCGACACGCTGTTCGGCCGCAACTGGGGCGCGATCGAACATCATCCGTTTCTGCATTTCGAGGTCTGCTATTATCAGGCGATCGATTTCGCGATCGCCCGCGGCCTGAAAACCGTCGAGGCCGGCGCGCAGGGCGAACACAAGATCGCCCGCGGATACCTGCCGCAGACCACCTATTCCGCGCATTACATCGCCGACCCCGGCCTGCGCCGCGCCATCGCGGACTATCTCAAGCGCGAGCGCGCCTATGTCGCCGAAGCGGCGCGCGAGCTCACCGAAGCCGGACCGTTTCGAAAAAGCGCCGACGAGCCGTCTTGACCGCGGCTGCCGGATATCGAATGTAATCGGGAACCGGAGCCGCCAAGGAACCGCCATGACCGCCTATGACCCCAACAACCCCTTCGCGAAAATCCTGCGCGGCGAATTTCCCAGCTACAGGGTTTTCGAGGACGACCGCGTGCTGGCCTTCCTGGACATCATGCCGCGCGCCCCCGGCCATACCCTGGTGATCCCGAAAGCGCCGGCGCGCAATATCCTCGACATCAGCCCAGAGGATTTCGCCCATGTCGCGCGCGGCGCCCATCGGATCGCGGCCGCCGCGATCACCGCCTTCAAGGCCGACGGCATCACGGTGCAGCAATTCAACGAAGCCGCCGGCGGACAGGTGGTGTTTCATCTGCACATGCATGTGATGCCGCGCCACGAGGGCGTCGCGCTGCTGCCGCCGGCCAGCCGCCGGGAGGAAGGCACGGTGCTCGAAGCCAATGCGGCGAAGCTGATCGCGGCGCTGAAGGCGGCGTGAGCGAGAGCGGACGCGCCGCTATTCCGTCTCGAAATCGCCGGCTTGCGGCGGCGCCAGCGGCGTGAACTCGCAGCGGTCGGGTTTAATGTCCAGCAATGGCGTCTCGTCGAGGCAGTCGAGGCCGCGCACCAGAACCGTCGATCCCTCGATCGCCACCAGCTTGACGATCGAGGTGCCGATCGGGTTGGGCCGCACCGGCGAGCGCAGCGAGAACGTGCCGCGGGTCGTTTTGTTGTTCTTCGGGCTCTGCAGCACGAGGTCGCGGCGCGACAGGTGCAGCCAATAGAGCACTTCGAGATTGGAGTAGAAATCCACGCCCTTCAGCGCCGGTACGAAGGGTTCGAAAATCTCGAGCCGGCAGACCGGGCCGTCATGACGACCCTGCCGCGGCGTCATCAGCCGGGAGGTCCAGGGCGTGCGGATGCGGCCGATGAAGACCAGACCGGCATCGCGCGCCGCCGGCATCTCGACGGCGAATTCGCCTTCGCGGAGCTCACTCTCTCGAACCATTGTCGCCTCGCGCCGGATTGTCCGCTGTCATTACCCGAGCCACCCCCGGCCAGCAAGCATCCGCGCCGGCTGGCGCCAGGGAAGGCGGGGGTCTCGGCTCGCGGCAATTCCTCGCGCGCAGCGGTAGCGCCGTACTCGCCGGCGGGCCCTGGTCGATCCCGAATGCGCGGTCATCCGCCGGCCGCTCGCTCAGCCCCTGACGGCCATGTTGCGCAGAACGAAACAGGCGCCACCGGCGCGCCGGATGCGGTTGCAGAGGTCGTCGGCGTCGGGGCGCGTATCGGCGCCGATCCGCACCTGGTAGAAAGTTCGATTACCGCGGCTGCGGATGACCGAGCTCAGCAGGCTGGGATCCTGATCGCCGATCACCGAACTCAACCGTTTCATCGCGCGGGCATACATCGCCAGCGCCAGGTCGCGGTCGAAGCCGGCAGCAAGCTGCACGCCCCACAGCTTGGCCGCTGCAAGTTCGACGTGCACTTCGAGTTCGGTGACAAAGGAATTGGGCGCGCGCTTGAGCATGGCCATCAATTCGCGGCAACTGGAGTTCGCCGCCCGCTCGGGCGGTTTGGCGTTTTTCCCCGCCGCAGCCCAGTCGTCGACCGTGCTGCCGGTAATGGCCATGACGTAATGCCGCGTCTGCTGCGGCAGCGAGGCCGATCCGGCAAGCCATTCCTGCACCCGGTGCGGGCCGGCATTGTAGGCCGCGGCAGCGAGCCCCAGATTGCCGAACTGCTGGCGCAATTCACTGAGGAATTCGGCGGATTTCGGCAGGGCCTGCACCGGATCGAAGGGATCGAGCAGCCGCCGCTCGCTGGCGGTCCCAGGCATGAATTGCGCGATTCCCTGCGCCTGCTGGCCGCTGCGGGTAAGCGGCCCGACCGCATCGGATTGAAAGCGGCTTTCCTGCCAGATCACCCGGGCAAAAAACTCGAGCGGCAAGCCTTGCGCCCTCGCCGCCGATTCGATCATCAGGCACATCGCCTCGCGGGTGTCCTTGTCCCTGGCTTGTTCGTTCCCTCGATCTCCGGGGATGGCAAGTTCCTCGACGCTCGGCCGCGCGATCCGCACCGGCGACGCCTCATCGGCGAATGCCCGCAGCACCGGAAACAGCAGCACCGCGACCGCGGCGCCCAGCGCAGCACAACGACCGATGAGGCTTGGCACCGCCATATCCCGTTCCGGAGCACCTGATTGACAGCCTGCCGACCGTCTAGTTATCCAGCAATGATGGCACGTCTGTGAGGGCTTGGCCGCCGCCGGCACGGGATCGCGAAGCAGCGGAAATGGAATAAATCATGAAATCCGCACCACCCCCGCCATGACCGGTTTACGTTAATGCTGCATTTTACCGGCCGCGGGCTTTCGCCCGCGGTCCAGCCGGGTAAGGTCCTGCCTCGTTGAGGGGGAATATCCGATGCTGGATCGACGCCAGAGCGCACGGGACAAGGTGATTTACGGTGGCGTCGCCGAGATCGGCGGACGCGGCGCGACCAGGGATTGCGTCGTCCGCAACATTTCAGACACCGGCGCCGGCATCGAATTCGGCAACGTGGCCAGGCTCCCCAAAGAGCGGATGTCGCTCACGATCGCGCGAAAAGGCCGCCGCTTCATCGCCAATGTGGTCTGGTGGCGCGACAATTTCGTCGGCATTGCCTTCAGTCAGGAAGCATCGGCCGAACTGCCGGGCTCCGATCTTGCCGAACGCTTGCGCAAGAGCGAACGGAAAAAGCGCCAGCTGCAGCGCCGCATCAAGGAACTGCTCGGCGAAGACTGAATGCGGGCCGCGCCCGGCCGGAGCCGCAAACCGATCAGCAGTCCATGTCGGAGCTGCCGGTTCGCTTTCCCCGGCGATTGTGGGATGCTGGCGATCGCAGCCGCCACACCCACGGCCGCTTCCACCCGCGAAAGACGATGCGATGGCCGAACAACAGATCCGCTTTGACGACGGCGCCGCCTATGAGCGGATGATGGGCGCCTGGAGCAAACTCGCCGGCGAGATTTTCCTGGACTGGCTGGCGCCGCACGCCGGCCTGCGATGGATCGATGTCGGCTGCGGCAACGGCGCCTTTACCGAACTGATCGTCGCCAGAACCGCCCCGTCGCAAGTCCGGGGCATCGATCCCTCGGACGGCCAACTGGCCTACGCCCGAACCCGCAGCGGCACCGAGATGGTGGAATTCGGCAAGGGCGACGCGATGGCGCTGCCGTTTCCGCCGCATAGCTTCGATGTCGCGATCATGGCGCTGGTGATCTTCTTCGTCCCCGAGCCCGCCAAGGGCGTGGCCGAGATGGTCCGCGTGGTGGCTCCCGGCGGCAAGGTGGCGGCTTATGCCTGGGACATGGCGGGCGGTGGTTTCCCGTTGCAGCCGATCCAGACCGAACTGAAGGCGATGGGATTTTCGCCGATTCGTCCGCCGAGCGCGGAGGCCTCGAAGCTCGAAGTCCTGCAAGCCCTATGGGCCGACGCCGGTCTCGTCGATATCGAGACGCGAAGGATCGATGTGCAGCGCAGCTTCGTGGATTTCGAGGATTTTTGGGCGGCCGCCACGCTGGGAGCGACGCTCGCTCCGCTGTTCAAGGCCATGGCTTCAGAGGATGTCGCCCGGATCAAGACCGGTGTGCGCGCGCATCTCAGGGAAGACAGTGGCGGACGCATCACTTACGGTGCATGGGCCAATGCGATTCAGGGCCGCGCGCCCGGCTAAATCGCCGGCCGAAGATATCGCGCGCCAAAAAGCCGGCGGTCTTGCGACGCGCCGGCTTTCTGATTGTTCACCTCAACGGCTCAGGCCTTGACCAGCGGGACCCGCGAAGTCGACCCCTTGGACCCGCCGCTCGGACCGCTCGGCTTCGGCTTGCGCGGCACCGTGCGCTTGCGCGCACCGGGCAGCTTCTCCGGCTTCGGCGTCACCGGCCCTTCGACATATTCAAAACCGATCTTGTCGCCGGCCGTTTCCCCGGCCGCCTCGTCCTTCACCAGCACGACGCGAACGTGACCGCCGCCCTTCAGCTTGCCGAAAAGCACCTCGTCCGCCAGCGGCTTCTTGATATGCTCCTGGATCACGCGAGCCATGGGTCGCGCACCCATCTGCTCATCATAGCCGTGCTGGACCAGCCAGGCCTTGGCCGGCTCCGATAGTTCGATGGTGACGTCGCGGTCGGCCAGCTGCGCCTCAAGCTGCAGCACGAACTTCTCCACCACCATGCCGATCACGTCGGCATTGAGATGCGCGAACGAGACGATGGCATCGAGCCGGTTGCGGAATTCAGGCGCAAACTGCCGGTTGATCGCTTCGTGATCATCGCCTTCGCGCTTGTTGCGGGTAAAGCCGAAGGCCTGACGGGCCAGGTCGGCCGCCCCCGCATTGGTGGTCATGATCAGGATGACGTTGCGGAAATTGACCTGCTTACCGTTATGATCGGTCAGCCGGCCGTGATCCATGATCTGCAGCAGCACATTGTACAGGTCAGGATGCGCCTTCTCGATTTCGTCGAGCAGCACCACGCAGTGCGGATGCTGGTCGACGCCATCGGTGAGCAAGCCGCCCTGGTCGAACCCGACATAGCCCGGAGGAGCCCCGATCAGGCGCGACACCGTGTGCCGCTCCATATATTCCGACATGTCGAACCGGATCAGCTCAACACCAAGCGACGCCGCGAGCTGTTTTGCAACTTCGGTCTTGCCGACCCCGGTCGGTCCGGAGAACAGATAGGAGCCGATCGGCTTTTCCGGCTCGCGCAAGCCCGCCCGCGCCAGCTTGATAGACGCCGACAGCGCGTCGATCGCCTTATCCTGGCCGAACACTACGCGCTTCAGGGTCTGCTCGAGATGCTTGAGCACTTCGGCGTCGTCCTTCGACACGCTCTTGGGCGGAATCCGCGCCATGGTCGCGATCGTGGTCTCGATTTCCTTGATGCCGATGGTCTTCTTGCGCTTGTTCTCGGCCACCAGCATCTGTGCCGCCCCGGATTCGTCGATCACGTCGATCGCCTTGTCCGGCAGCTTGCGGTCGTGGATATAGCGGGACGACAGCTGTACCGCGGCCTCGATCGCCTCGTTGGTGTATTTCAGGTGGTGGTAATCCTCGAAATAGGGTTTCAGGCCCTTGAGGATCGCAATGGCATCCTCCACCGTCGGCTCGTTGACATCGATCTTCTGGAACCGGCGGACCAAAGCGCGGTCCTTTTCGAAATGCTGACGATATTCCTTGTAGGTGGTCGAGCCCATGCAGCGGATGGTGCCCGAGGCCAGCGCCGGCTTCAGCAGATTGGACGCGTCCATGGCACCGCCGGAAGTGGCGCCGGCGCCGATCACGGTATGAATTTCGTCGATGAACAGGATGGCGTTGGGATGCGCCTCGAGTTCCTTGAGAACCTGCTTCAGCCGCTCCTCGAAATCGCCGCGGTAGCGGGTGCCAGCGAGCAAGGTTCCCATATCGAGCGAGAACACGGTGGCGGCCGCCAGGACTTCCGGCACTTCGCTGTCGACGATGCGTTTGGCCAGTCCCTCCGCGATCGCGGTCTTGCCGACGCCGGCTTCACCGACGAACAGTGGATTGTTCTTCTGGCGGCGGCACAGCACCTGGATGGCGCGGTTGATCTCGGCATTGCGCCCGATCACCGGATCGATCTTGCCGTCGCGCGCCTTCTTGTTGAGATTGACGCAATAGGTATCGAGCGCCTCGCCCTTCTTCTTGGAATCCTCGTTGCCCTTGGTCTCGGTTTCCTCGTCGACGCCGCGCACTGGACGGGCCTCCGAGACCCCGGGCCGCTTGGCGATGCCATGGCTGATGTAGTTGACCGCGTCGTAGCGGGTCATGTCCTGCTCCTGCAGGAAATAGGCGGCATGACTCTCGCGCTCGGCAAAGATCGCGATCAGCACGTTGGCGCCGGTCACTTCCTCGCGACCGGACGATTGGACGTGAATCACCGCGCGCTGGATCACGCGCTGGAAACCGGCGGTCGGCTTGGCATCATCGGCGCCGTCCGTCACCAGATTTTCGAACTCGGTTTCGAGATAATTGACCAGACTGGTGCGCAGCTTGTCGAGATCGACGCTGCAGGCACGCATTACCGCCGCAGCATCGGAATCATCGATCAGCGACAGCAGCAGGTGTTCCAGCGTCGCATACTGATGATGACGCTCGTTTGCAATCGCGAGCGCACGATGCAGTGATTGTTCAAGGCTCTGGGAAAAAGTCGGCATTCGCGTCCTCTGTGGCCCCCGCCATCATGATCGTCGTTGCCCGGTCAGGCAACAACAACCTTCGTCATATAGTTACATCCAATCACGGCGAAAGACCGGTTCCCGCGACTTGTTTATGGCCCAGGCCGCATACGCGGTACCGATGCCCCGCCCTGCACCCGGGAAACGCCGGCAGGTCCGATCGGCCGCAGATTCGATGCAAAACCCGTTCCTGTTTCCGGCTGAGTCGACCGGGGTTACTTCTTTTCCATCACGCATTGCAGGGGATGCTGGTGCTTGCGCGCAAAATCCATCACTTGCGTCACCTTGGTTTCGGCGATCTCGTAGGTGAACACGCCGCACTCCCCAATGCCATGATGATGCACGTGCAGCATGATCTTGGTCGCCGCTTCGACGTCCTTCTGGAAGAACTTCTCCAGAACAAGAACGACGAACTCCATCGGCGTGTAATCGTCGTTCAATATCAGGACGCGATAGAGGTTGGGACGCTTGGTCTTCGGCTTGACCTTGGCGATGACCGAGGTGGCGGGACCGGTGCCGCCGGCGCGATTGTCATCACTGCCCATTCGCGGAGCAGACGCGGCAATCACAGGCGGCACGGACGAATCGAATCTGGTTAATTGCAACATGGCACAGGCGTTCGAAATCCCAAGGACCGGATCGCGGCCGGGCGATGGGCTCCGGTCGGAGCCATCCTGAGAGTTCCCAGACACGCTTTCCAGATCGCCGCTTCCGGCCGGCCGACCCATCAGCTGAATCGATAGCTGGAATATGGGTCCGTCCTCGGTCGGCTGCAAGCGCGCAATTACCGCCCAGAGAACTTGCGGCGAGCCCGGCCCCGGCTCGGCGATCCGACAGAGGCTAATCAATCCCGCGCGATTTGACAAAGCAATGCTGCGGTCGCCGGGGCGCCCCTCGCCCGGCAAAACCATCTGGTACGCATCAAAAAAGCCCGGCCGCTAACGGCCGGGCGCTTGGATTTGGCGAATGCCGGTTTTGCCTCGGCTCCACGCCCTGTGCAGATAGCGCAGGCCGATCTGCCCGAGGCGGCGTTCCGGCGATCAGTTGGCGGCAGCCGGAGTGAACTTGGCGACGATGCCTTCGAACGGCTTGAAAGTGTGCTTGGCGAGATCGGTGTAAAGCCCGGCGATCTTCTGCGACTCCGCGACAAAGGTCTCATAGGCGGACTTGGCGTATTCGCCCTGCAATTCCATCGCCTTGTCGAGCGACTTCACGCCGGACAGCTGCTCGACGAACGACTTGGTGTCTTCAAACGACTTCTTCGTGTACTCGCCATAGGCGCTCGCAATCGACTGAAGGCCGCTTTGAAGCGTAGCTGCCGAAGCGGCAACGGTCTCGAGATGCTGCTTTCCGTACTGCTGAATGTCTTCAACTTTGATCATCATGGAGTCCTTTCCCAGACTGATTTGCGACTGATCAACCGGGAAGTCCCGGCCCCCTGACGCCCTCCTCACATAGTGCAGTGCACAAAAAAGTCAAGAATCTTGTGCGACGCACAAATTACATTTCGCCGCAAATCCCGGGTTGTCACGTAAGGGATGCTTAACCTTTTGGAAACTCCGGCCACCTAACCTGATTCTGCGCTTGTTCGAGCTCCGGGCAAGAGGCGAAAATTGTTTGCGTACAGTCTCTTAGCTAGAACAGCGGTCCGATCGGCCGTTCCGGCGGCAATTCCCGCCCGGAGCGGACGCTTTGGACAGGGAAACATCGTCGGCTAGTGGGCATAATTTGGCCTCACGAACCGGTGATCAAGACAGAAATTGGGACGGGGAAGTTCATGCTTCGCACAACCTTGGCTTCCTCGCGTGTTCAGCGGGTTTGGGTTTTCGGTCTCGCCACCATCACCGCTGCGGTTGCATTCACCACCGACACCGCCAATGCGCGGGGTTACCGCCACCGCCACTACGCGCACCACCAGCATGAGGAGCACGAGAGTTACAATCCGGCCTTCTCCTCCATCATCGTCGACGGCAACTCCGGGGCGACCCTGTCCGCCAGCAACCCCGATGCGCAGCGCCATCCTGCTTCCCTCACCAAGATCATGACGCTTTATCTGCTGTTCGAGCGGCTCGAAGCCGGCAAGATGAAGCTCGATACCGAAATGACGGTGTCCGAGCACGCCTCCGAGCAGGCGCCTACCAAACTTGGCCTCCGCCCGGGCCAAACCATCCGCGTCGAAGACGCCATCAAGGGACTGGTGACGCGTTCGGCCAATGACGCCGCCGTCGTGATCGCGGAAGCCATCGGCGGCGACGAAGACGATTTCGCCAAGCTGATGACCCGCAAGGCGCGCGCCCTCGGCATGACCCGGACGGTCTACCGCAACGCCTCCGGCCTGCCCGACGACGATCAGCTGACCACCGCGCGCGATCAATCGACTCTCGGCCGGGCCATCCAGGACCGTTTCCCGCGTTATTATCGCTACTTCTCGACCGCGGAGTTCAACTATCACGGTCAGACCATACGCAACCACAATCACCTGATCGGCAGTGTCGAGGGCGTCGACGGCATCAAGACCGGTTACACCCGCGCCTCGGGCTTCAATCTCGTGACCAACATGATCCGCGGCAACCGGCATCTGGTCGGCGTGGTGATGGGCGGGCGCAGCGGCAGTTCGCGCGACGCCATCATGCGCAACCTGCTTGCCGAAAATCTTGAGAAGGCCGCCACCAAGCGGACCGTCGCCTCGATCACCGAACGCAATGTTTCCGACGCCAATGCCGATGTTGCGGAAGCCGAAGCCGAGTCCCGGCCGGCCCAGACCATCCAGGTACAGGGTGCGGTGCAGGGCGCTCCGGCATCGCCTGAGGCCGAAGAGGCGCCGCCGGAACATTCGACCGCGCCGGTTTCCAGGTCGATCTTCGCCGCGGCGACGGCAGCCGCCCGGCCGGCGCAAGCCAACACCGAGCCCGCGCCGCTTACCAATGGCGTGATCCAGACTCAACCGATTGCCGCGATCCCCGGCTCGTCCGAACCGATGAAGCCCGTCAAGGTCAGGACCGTCCACATCAAGGCCGGGCAGATGAAGCTGGCCTCGGCCGGTCCGACCCCGTCTTCCACCGTCATCACCAATGCGATTCCGCGGGCCCGCTCCGACGTGCCGGAGACATCGAGTGCCCTGGTTGCCAAAGCCGAGTCCAACAAGGCCGACGCCGCCAGCACCGAGATGCCGCCGCAGCCGGCCAATCACGGCACCGGCAACGGCTTGCTCGGCGTGTTGCCGGCATCGAGCGTGCCGTCGTCAGCCTCGCAGGCGATGGCCTATGCCGACCCGACCCCCCGCGCCCAGCCGCTGACCATTCAACAGAACGGGGCGATCAAGCCGGTCGCCGCCCATACCGGCTGGATCATTCAGGTCGGTGCGCTGGAAAGCGAAAGCGAAGCGCGCGAACGGATTGAGGCCGCGCGCAGCCAGGCTCACGGCCTGCTCAGCAAGGCGGATCCGTTCACCGAACCGGTCGTCGCCAAGGGCGAGAGGAAGCTGTTTCGCGCCCGCTTCGCCGGCCTCGATCACGATCAGGCCGAAGCGGTTTGCCGGACCCTGAAGCACTCCGACATCTCCTGCATCACCGTCCGGAACTGAGCGCTCGTCGTCGGCCGCCATCGACGTCCGTGGCAGCGCAGACGACGTGAACCTGTCTTCGCGGCGTCTGCCTTGTGCTGGCAACAACGTCGCCGCGTCCAGGGCAACCGGCATGCCGGTTGCGACAATTCCCGCGCCGCAAACCTCTCGTCAAGATATTGCCGCTAGAACAGCAGCATGAATGATCGACCATGCCGGAAAACGGCGGGCGGCAACGGGGCGTCAACCGGAGCGGAAAGCGGAAGCAACTCGCTGTTGTAGCGTGTGGTAGCGTTGCCGGAGTTAGCTGTAATGCGTGCGAAGCAAAGTATCCTTGGCCTCGTTTACACGGGCGGCGAGGTACGTCGACCCCCCTTGATCGGGATGCAATTTCTTCATGAGCGAGCGGTGCGCCCGGCCGATCTCGTCGCGCCCCGCCCCCGGCTGCAGGCCAAGGATCTGATAGGCCTCCTCGTCCGTCATTTTGCCGCTCGCCGCCGCGCCGCGCTGCCGCCCTGCCGCGTTTCCCTGCGCGTCCTGACGCCAGGCGGGAAACCGGCGGTCCAGATAGCTTTCGAGCAGCGGCACGCTTTCGGCGTCGAAGCCTGAAATCATCGCCAGCAGCTGCGGCAGGTCGAATTCGTCGAGGGAGTGACCGGCATTGGGTCCGGCGACGATGCCGCCGCGGAGTTCGCCGCTGTCGTGGTCGAGGACCATGTCGAGGAATTGGGAACGGACCCGCGACGTCTGTCCTGACGAACGTTGGCTGCCCGAGCCGCCGAACATCCCCTTGATGGGACCAAATCCCGAGGCCCCGAACGGCGACCAGCCCAGCAATCCCGCGCCGAAAATGCCGAGCGGAACCGCCACCGCAAGCTCACCCTTGATCCCGGTAAACGCGGCCACCGCGAGCGCCACGATGCCGCCGCTGATCTTGATCGCGCGCGCCAGCACGACCGGATTGGCCGCACGGAACATCTGCAGCAGCGAATAGAGCAGGACTACGGCGACGACACCGGCGATCAGGGTAGGCATGAATTCAACATAGACCAGCCGGCGCCAAAAAGCATGCCGGTTGCCGATCTTCCGATTCCGCCCCGGCGATCACTTCATCTGCCCGAGCAATTTGGCCGCGCCGCTTGCGGTTTTCGACAGCCGCAGCAAAGCCTCGCGTCCGCCGGCGGCATAGGCCGCCGCGGCGCGCAGCAGCTCGCGCAATTGCGCCGCGGCGCCCGGATCGAACCTGCACCAGGCGCCGCCCGTCAGACGCGCGATCTCGCGGAACGCCTGCTCGGCGACGCCGTCATGCCCCTCCTGGAACATGAACACCGGCACCTTGAGCAGGCCGAGTTCGCCTGCCTTGGCGCAAAGCCCATCGATCCCCTCCTCCATGGCATCGCCGACGAAGACCACCGCGCGCACGGCAGAGGCCACCGCCTCCCGACGTGCTTCCGACAACACCTTGCCGATCTGGGTATTGCCGCCCCGGCAATCGATCTTGCCCATCAACCTGGCCAGCTGCGCGCTGTCGGAAATCCAGCCGCTGGCGCGGCATTCATCGAGGCCGCGGTAATAAACCAGACGAATATCCAGACTGCCCAGGGAAGCAGCTTCGCGAAACATGTCGGCCTGCAGCGCGCAGGCCATGTCCCAGGTCGGTTGCCGGCTCATGGTGGCGTCGAGCGCAAACACCAGCCGGCCCCTGGCGCCGGGGGCGTGCGGCGACATCGCACGGGCCTTGGCGACGAACGCTGCTATGTCATCCGACGCCGACGGCCTTGCCTCCGGCAGCGCGCCGGCGCTACCCGACCCGGCTTTACCGGATTCGGCCCGCTCCGCAGATTTCGGTCTGGTTGGTTCGCCGGGCATAAGTGCTCGCAAATTGCCGCAAGCCTTATGTGGAGCGGGACCCGGCAGCGGTCAATGCGCCGATCTGATCACCGGCAAGGCGACAGGGTCAGATCAGAGGCTGGAGCCGGTCGTCAGTTCTTGATCGGGGCGTATAGCGCGACGGAGTCGGGCTCGCTGACCTTCGGCATGTTGCTCTCGACCGGCTTGAGCGGACTCTCGTCATCCAGGAACTTGTCGAGCATGCCCTGGATCGAAGCCTTTGCCTCCTCCGGGCCGGTATCGCGCATATCGTTATGCTGGAAGTCGGTACGGACCACCGTGATTCCCGCCTTCGCGCATATCTCCTCGTTCGGAACGACACCGGGATCGGTCTTGAACACCGGATCGTGCGAGCGGAACGACAGAATCTTGAATCTGCCGTCGGTCATGAACGGCACGCGCAGATTGTCGAGCGTCACGACTTTCTTGATCTTGTCGGGATACAATTTGGCGAAGTAGAGCGAAACATCGGCGCCCATGGAGTGACCCACCATGGTCAGATGGTCATAGTCCGCGTTCGGCTGGACCTTGTTCATCTCTTCGATGGCAAACCGGATGTTGGCAACGTCGCGCTGATATTGCGGCAGACGGCCGACATAGAGTTCGCCGACTTTGGTCACCATCGGCGGATCGGTGGGCAGATCATGCTGGATGCTGACCGCCAGATAACCACGGGCGGCAAACACGTTGGCAAGAAAGGAATACTCGGTGAATTTGACGGTGTTGCCGTGACTGAGGATCGCGACCGGCAGCTTGATCATGCCGGCATTGGCCTGCAATTCCTTGTCACGCCGCACGGCGATGTCAACGGCCACCGGACGGTTGTCGCGCGCCGGGTCCAGGAACGTAATGGTTTCGTGGCGGATCGCCCATTTGCTCGCGGTGAAATACGCGACGCTCACCAGCACGCAAAGCGAAAGCAGAATGGCAATTCCACGCTTCATGTTTTTCCTCGGCAAGCTGACCCCGGGGCCAGATTTCTTTAAGATTTAATGGTCGAGACTCTGCGGTCCGTTCTGCTCAGTATATGTAACGTCGACGTGACGAAAAGACTAAATGTTGTGAATTGACCGCCTGATCGTTGTGCGATGCACCCTCTTATTGTGCAGTTGCACAATCGAAGTCGCTATCGCCATTCTCACTCTGGGACGTCCCGAGTGAACGGGTGGTTCAGGTCTTAGGTAAAAATCCCGTAAAGAACGCGGCTATCGAAAGCTTTGTTCCGCCGAGGCGTCCCGGCAGCTTGAAATGAGCCGTGCCATAATGCACTGCAGCAATTCACCCCGGCGCGGAAACCTGTCAGGCGCCGAGGATGTCGTGGAGTTCGAGCGGCTTGTCGATCTGATTGAACCATTCGGCGCGGTTGGCGGCGCGGCGGCGACCGCGTTCGTCGAGCGGCAGTTTCAACTGGCGCAGCAGGCTGGTGACCTCCTCGCGCGCGGTCACATGGCCCATGCTCGGACGGGTGCCCAGGGTCGTCTCGTCGAGCTCGTCGAGCGCGGTAAGGCCGCGCGGAAAAAACTCGCGATAGACCACCCGCTCCGCGAAACCGTCGATCGAGCGAAAACCGAGCCGGAACGACAAGTCGTTGAGGCTGTCGGCGACGAGTTGCTTGTTGCGCGATCCCAGCATCGACAACCGGTTGCGGACCACGATCCAATCGCTGCTGACGCCGTCGAGCTGCCGGCGCTTGCGCCTGGTGTCCCGCACCATTTCCGCATAATGGCTCTCGCCGGTCACCGAATAGGTGGCAGGGTCGACGGTGCCCAGCACGTCGAAATCGAGAAAACTGTCGTTTATCGGCGTCACCAGCGTGTCCGCCATCGAGTGCGCCAGCCGCATCAGATAACTATCCGACCCCGGCGTGTCGATCACGATGAAATCAAAGGTCCGCTCGACCGCGCTCACGGCGTCCATGAACTGCTGAAATTCGCTGGATTCATTGTCGGCGATTTGCATGGTCTCGCCCAGCTTGATGCAGCAATGCAGCGGCACCTCGAGATCGAGGCCGGTGCGCCGCGCCCAGGCACGTCGATTATTGATGTAACGGGTGAAGCTTTGCTGTCGGCAATCGAGATCGATGGTGGCGACGCGCTGGCCAGCCTTCATCAAGGCAACGGCAATGTGCAAGGCGGTGGTGGACTTTCCCGAACCGCCCTTCTCATTGCCCAGCACAACGACATGAGCTGAGCCCGATTGCCCTTGACTGGTTTGCACCAACATTGTTCAACCCCTGCCGATATCTTCAAATTACGCGCGACCGCGGTCAAGTGAAATGCGCGATGACGGCCTCGACTCGTCAGCCGTCTGCCTTAATCATGAATCCCGGGCGCGACCGCCGCTGCCACTTCGCTGAGCAATGGGGAGCGCCGGGATTCGCCGAAGCCGGACCGGCGACTGGCGACTTGGCGAGCAAGCCTTGGCCTTGGTAGGGTTGCATCCCCGCCGCAAGGTCAGACCGAGCCGCCTGCCTGACCTCACAGATCGAGCCCAGATGTCACCAAGCCCCATGATCGTCCGCACGGTCCCCGCGTTGCGTCGCACCCTGGAGACCCTGCGCGCCAGAAAAGCCTCGATCGCGCTGGTGCCGACCATGGGTGCACTCCATGACGGCCATGTGTCGCTGGTTCGACTGGCGAAGCGTCGCGCCGCCAAGGTGATCGTCTCGATTTTCGTTAACCCCGCCCAGTTCGCGCCGACGGAGGATTTCGGCTCCTACCCGCGCACCTGGAAGGCCGATGCCGCCAAGCTCGCAGCCGAGCAAGTCGACCTGATCTGGAATCCGGACGTCAGGACCATGTACCCGGATGGCTTTGCCACCCGGATCCTGACCGAAGGGCCGGCCACCGTGGGTCTGGAGGATCGCTTCCGTCCGCACTTCTTCGGCGGCGTCACCACCGTGGTCGGCAAGCTGTTCGCGCAGTGCCGGCCGGATTTTGCCGTGTTCGGTGAAAAGGATTTCCAGCAATTGCGGGTGGTAACGCGAATGGCCGGGGATCTCGACCTCGGCGTCAAGGTGGTGGGATCGCGAACCGTGCGCGAACGCGATGGCCTCGCGATGTCCTCGCGGAACGTTTATCTGTCGCCGGATCAGCGCCGGATCGCGCCGCAACTCTATCGCGCGATGCAGCAGACCGCGGGACGCTTGCGGGCGGGCGACGATATCAGGGCGGCCTTGGCCGGCGGCGCCGAACAGATTTCCGGGGTCGGTTTCACGGTGGACTATTTTGAACTCAGGCACGCCGAGACCCTGGCGCCGGTCGCCTCCCTGGAGGATGGCCCAATGCGGATCCTGGTCGCGGCCAGAATCGGAACAACCCGGCTGATCGATAATATCCGGGTCTGAGGCCGGCGCTGGTTCAGGTTACCTCCGACCGCCCTGGCGCAATCACGGCGCCGATCGGCGGGTCGCGTTGCTCGCCTCGCTCGTGTCTTGGCGAAAGCAGCGTTAAAGCAACCCGAGCTCGCGCAGTTCGCGGCGCAACGGCTCGGGCATCGCCGCGATGCCGGCGCCTGCGGAGCCGAGATCCGGCGGAACGTCGCTTTCGGCGAGGTAGCGCCAGCCCTGGAAGGCCCGCATCGGCCGCGGCAGTACGGCGACCACTTTGGGCTGCATCACCAGCCGGCATCGTCCGATGCCGTCGCGATCGCGGAACGGTTCTATTGCAATCATCTTTTCGCGCGCCGCGATTTCACCGCGGATCACCCAGTAGAGCGAGCCGCCGGCCAGCAACTCGTCACCGCGCTTCGGCGTCATGCGGGTGATGTGGATATGATGACGCGGCAGCCCCTTCTGCTTGGCCGCCCGCATGCGCTCCGCGACCCAGTCCTTGAGCTGCTTGACGGATTCGCAGCCGACGGCAAGTTTTATCAGGTGAAGGGGCATGGCTGCGAGGTTTAGCGATCGGCGGCGGCTTTTGAAAGCATCAATCGTTTGCGGCGGCAGGGGCCGGCGCTGCCGGCGCGATCTGGGCCGGCGCCGCGGGGCGCGGGGGTTTCGGCGCCGCGGGCTTCTTGGCTGCCGCCAACGTCGGGGCGGTCGCCGAAGTCGGGCGCCGCGGTGACGGCAATGGCGTGTTCGCCATCGCCGCAGGCGTACGTGCCGGCGGCGGCGTGCCTGGCTCCGGCGTCATGATGCTGACCGCTGGAGTCGAGGCCGCGGTGGGAAAATCGGCATTGGTCGGCTTGCCCGATGGCAGCGATGGTGGCAGCCCCGCGACCGGCCCGGCCACCGCAGGCAGATTCCACATTGGCGCGTAACGCGAGATCAGGCCGTCATAGACCCGCCCATCCATGTTGACTACGATCTGGTGCGGGTCCGTCAGCGCCCGAAATACGGGGCAATCCGAAGGCGTGCAGTGTTCGCGCGCCAGCAGCACTTGCGCCACCAACCCATAGCGGTCGCGCTCAACCGAGCGGCGCAGCGCCTGCAACTCGGGCGTCATCCGGCGGTTTGCGGCAGCGACATCGCCGAGCGCGGCCAGTCGCGTGACCTGGGACGCCGCATAGGAGACCGCAGCAGCCGCGGATTCGGCAGAACCGAACAAGGCCTTCTCGCACGCTGTCAAAACGGTTTCACCCGCCAGATCGTCGATGCATGACAACGCCGGCAGCGTCATATTCGACGTCGGCGCCGCGCCGCCGTCAATGGAAACGCTGCTGCTGCCGCCGCCGCCGGCAGCCGGCCCGAACCCGCGTATGGTGGCAGCGACGGCTATGCCGATCGCCAGCAGCGTGATGACCGTCAGCGCACCATTGGCGACGGATTTCTCGGCCCGCACCAGCGTGACCAGCACGATAATTCCGAAAAACCCCGCCGCCGCCAAGGTCAGCCACATCGGAAAGGCCGGCGAACGCCAGAATTGATCGAGCGAGGTAGCCCAGGCCCAGTTCATGCGCGGTGTCCCTCAACGCGGCATCCAACGCGTTTTCGCAAAAGCGAATGCCGATTTTCAGCACGCGGTTCGTGCACAATGGTTCCGCGATCGGGGCGTTTTCACGGCGGGGGGCATCGCAGCCGCTTCGCCCCGGCCATGCGCACATTCACTTCAGGAAACGTCGAGCTGACTTTCCTTGGCCACTCGCTCGAAAGCCTCGGTCGAGCTTTTGATCCGATACTGGCAGTCGTCGCCATCGGTCGGAAGTAGCCGGATCACCTCGTAGGTACCGCTGGCGGCCGGACGCGCAACGTTGCTGGCGGTAAAATAGACGGTCTCTCCAACGGTATATTTGTGCTTCAACGCCCTCTCCATCACCCAACAAACGCCGGTCACGCTCACGGTCCCCGCAGCCAATGGCCGGCCCACACCCCTGCATCAATCTAGCACAGCGCCCGGCTTTTTGGCCAGTGCGATCCAGACATGGCAAATACGCGAATTTGACTGGTTTTTCAGTGCGATAAAGCCTGCTTTTCCGGTCCCGAACGAATCCCCGCCGGCGCCGTCCCGCACCGCAAAGCCGCAGTTCAGGAGGAAGGCGGGAGGCTGCCGTCCGGGCTTGCGCTATCGACGGCTTTGGGGAGCTGCTGTGCCAAGACCTTGGCGAGTTGGTCGACCGGGATATTGAACCGCGCCGCCAGTTGCTTGACGGTGTCGCTGCCCAGGACCTGCTGCAATTGCTCGGCGGTGATCGGCAGATTCTGGCCGTTTCCGATCCAGGACTTGACCTGATCACCGAAGCCCGCCTCCTGCAGTTTGGCGACGATGGCGGAAAGGCCGCCCTGGCTGCCATTGCCGAGCACCTCGCTCAACACCACCGGGAGGACGGCTCCCTCAAGCTGCCCCAGCACGCCCTTGAACGCCGGCGAGTTTTCCAATGAATCGAGGATTCCCATGGTCCTAGCCTTTCGTTCGGTGCGCAGCTGCGATCTTTAATTCAGACCGCTTTCGCAGGCCTCCGTCAAGCCGCGCATGACCTTCGATGCCACGTAAATCGGCCTAGACCGTCTCGAATTTTTCGATCACCAGCGTTTCGGCCAGGCCGGCGCTGGTCCACTCCTGAAAGGCCGGCAACGACATCATCGCTTCCATGTAGTCCCGCACCAGGGGCGCCACCTCGACGGCATAGGTTCGAAAACGATGCACCACCGGCGCGAACATCGCGTCGGCACCGCCGAAGGCGCCGAACAGGAACGGCCCGGACTTTCCATGCCGCTCGCGGCATTCGATCCAGATCTGCTGGATGCGCGCGATATCGGCGCGCGCGGCGGCCGATAGCGGAATCGCGCCGACCGGCCGACGCAAGTTCATGCCGCACTCATTGCGCAGCGCGGCAAACCCCGAATGCATTTCCGCGGAAATCGAACGCGCATGGGCGCGGCTGGCGCGGTCCTGCGGCCACAATTGTGCTTCGGCAAACCGTTCGGCGACGTATTCGATAATTGCCAGAGAATCCCAGATCGTGACGTCACCGTCGAGCAGCGCCGGAACCTTGCCCGATCTTGTGAAGCTCAAGATCCGCTGCTTGTCGGCCTCGCCGGTATAAAGCGGGATGAAAACCTCGTCGAAGGCAATGTCATTGGCCCGCAACGCCAGCCAGGGACGCATCGACCACGATGAATAATTCTTGTTGCCGATGACGAGCTGCAACGCCATGCGAAGGAAGTCCCTGTTGTCATGTCATCATG
>Ga0302279_10000096_pt1 | contig 117410 bp, 104 predicted proteins | sample III_Bog_N3_3_FD_194541 | JGI IMG/M metagenome (GOLD analysis project Ga0302279, IMG submission 194541) | Peat permafrost microbial communities from Stordalen Mire near Abisko, Sweden - III_Bog_N3_3 | ecosystem: Environmental > Terrestrial > Soil > Wetlands > Peat | place: Sweden: Abisko...
ACGCCACAACAGCGTCTTTGCCCACCTTATAATGGAAAGACCTAGAGTCTTCCAAGCAGCAGCAGGACCAGCAAGATCACGATGACGAGGCCGAGACCGCCGCCGCCGTAGTAGCCGGTGCCATAAAACGGGCCGCCGCCGATACCGCTGAAGCCGCCGAGCAAGGCGATAACGAGAATAATGAGAATGATCGTTCCGAGTGACATCGAGCAATTCCTCCAACCCGGCAGCCGGCACCTTTGCCCCGCCCTCGGGCAAAAAACAAACCGGAACCCGGAAAGTTCCATCTTTTCCCGGGCGGCTGTCCGCGGTGCTCTTTTTCCGGACGCGATCCGCTACTACATGCCGTTACGAAGCTCTGGATGATCACACCCCGGAATTGAAGAGATGTCCGCACCGCTTGTCGTTTCGATTCCGCATCGGCTTGGCCGCGAAGAGGCGATCCGCCGCCTGAAGGCCGGGCTGACGCGCGCGGCCTCCAGCATCCCGGCATTGAAGGTCGACGAGGAGAGATGGGAGACGAACCGGATGTTCTTCCGCATCCGCGCGCTGGGGCAGGCGGCGTCCGGTCATGTCGACGTGGCCGAGGATCATGTTCAGCTTGAAGTTACGCTGCCCTGGCTGTTGCAGCGATTTGCGCAAGCCGCGCAAGTTGCGATCAGGAATCGAGGCCATCTGTTGCTGACCAAAAAGGAATGATGCGTGCGGTGATATTGCTCTGCAATAATCGTATTGCCTTGCAGCATCAGAAAAATTTAGCTGCGGCTCGACCGCTAAGCGTCTTGGTAACGAATTTTCCCGAGAATCGAATCCTGCGCGGGAGGAGGGAACCGACCTCTGGTTGAGTCGGCACGAAACCCGCCAGGCCGTCCGGCCTCGATCCCGGACGGCCTTTCGTTTTCATGCCAGCCGCGTCATCGGCGAGCACGCTTTCGCGCCGGCTTGACGACACCTTCAAATCTGGCCTTCAGCACCGCTGCCGGCAGATGCCGGAACAGCGCGGCAAGCGGCAGCTCCGTGCCAGCAAGGCCCTCCAGCGAATAGCCGGCCAGGCTCAATGAGCCGTCAAAGGCCTCCGCGCGCGGCCAGACACGGCCGCCCTGTGTCATCGGGGCGAGCGATTTGGCGACGGCGACGATGGCCACGTCGCGTTCATGGCGACGGGCGTACGCAATCACATGGTCGCGATGCGGCCCGCTGACCTGCAGCGGCTGGTAGTCGCCATGCGCGAACACTTCGGCAAGCTCGGTCCGCAGCTTCAACACGTGACGGGTCCAGGCCAGTTTCAGATGGCCGTCGGGCCATTTTTGCACCAGGCCTGGCCAGTCCGCCGTTTCCACCGCTGCCAGCACGGCGGCGCGCTCGGCAAAATCCACCGGTCGCCGGTTATCGGGATCGACCAGGGACAAATCCCAAAACTCCGTTCCCTGGTAGAAATCGGGGACGCCGGGCATCGTGGCCTTCAGCGTGATCTGACCGAGCGAATTCAGCGCTCCCAACAGCGCGATACGTCGGCCGAGGGTGTCCAGCGAGTCCAGGAATTCAGCCGAGGCCGTGCGATCCAGGATCCGCGCCAGGAACGTCTGCAGTCCCGCCTCATAGGCCTGATTGGGATTGAGCCAGCTGGTTTCCTGCTTGCCTTCCCGCGCCGCTTTCAACGCATAGGCCTGCATCCGCGGCAACAGAGTGTCGTCGTGCCCGGCGGGCGGCCAGGCACCGAGCAGGGCCTGATACAGCATGTATTCGAAGGCGGCGGAAGGCGCGCGCATGGCGCCTTCCACGACGAGATGCCGCGCGTTGAGGATTTTCCATCGCCCGACCGCGCTGGCCCATTCGCCGGGAAGCTCGGCCAGTGCCGTCAGCCGGGCGCGGGCGTCCTCGCCGCGCTTGGTGTCGTGGGTCGCGGTCGCCGTCATGCCATGCGGCCATTGCTGGACCCGGGTCCGCATCAGGTCGTGGAAGGCATCGATCGAAAGCGCCTTGGCGGAAGGGTCGCCGCCGACCTCGTTCAGCGCCAGCAGCCGGTGGTAGCGATAAAACGCGGTGTCCTCCAGCGACTTCGCCATCAGCGGGCCGGTGAATTGCTGCAGCTTGAGGGCGAAGCGGCGCACCCGCGGGGCGCTGTGCGCGGGCCGGCCCGGCTTGATCAGGGCCATGGTCAGCACATCCCGCAGAAAATCGAAAATGCCTTCGTCGGCGGCGAACCAGTCCGCGCGGGCCTTCTCGATCGTCTCGGAGATCAGCGCCTGGTCGTGCGGGGTTGGGCCCGCCGGAGTGAGGTAGGTGCGATAGACCGGGAAATGCAGGACATAGAGTTCGAGCGCCTGGCGCAGGCTGTCGGCGGAATAGTCACGGGTGGAGTAGTGTCCGCCGGCGATCCGGGCCAGCAGGCGCCGCAGCACCGTGAACTCGCTGGTCAGCAGGGTCTCCAGAACCCGCCGCTTGGCCTCCTTCAACACCGGGTCGAGCCGGGGCGGCAGGTTGCTGACCTGGCGCCACACCTCATCGAGCGGTTCGAGGCCGTTGCCGTCGACCATCACCTGGGTGATGGCATTCAGCCACTCGTAGCCGGTGGTGCCGTGAATGCCGGCAAAGCGGTGCAGTTGCTCCTGTTCGCCGAGGATTTTTTCGATCACGACGTAGAACGGGCTGTCCGCCCCTCCCCGTGCATCGCGGATCAGCCGGTGCAGGCGCTGGAAATACTGCGCGGGATCGCGCAAGCCGTCGATGTGATCGAGCCGCAGCCCCTGCAGCTTGCCTTCCGCGATCAGCGTTTTGACCAGCCGGTGGATGGCATCGAAGGTGCCGGCATCCTCGACCCGCAGCCCGGCCAGGGTATTGACGTCGAAAAACCGCCGGTAGTTGATATCGCTGGAGGCAAGCCGCCAATGGCCGAGCTTGTAGTGCTGGCGTTCCAGCAGATGATGCAACGCCAGGATCTGGGTGGGACGGTCCGGCGCCGCCCGGTAGGCGGCCAGCCCGCGGGCGATGATCTCGGCACTGCCGGCGATGGCTTTCAATTCCGCCTTGAAGGCCGGCGCCTCCTTGCGGTTGGGATGCCGCAGTCCCTTGTAGCGCGAGGCGAGGTCGAGCATCTGCCTTCCCGCCGCGCTGTTCTCGACGTCGGCCTGCTTGACGATCGCGCGCAACATCTCGCTGTAACGCTCGGGCGCGATCGGCAGCCGGTGTTCGAAATACCAGGCTGAAAAGCTGCCTTCGCCGGCGTCGTAGCGAAGCTCGATCTCGCCCTTTTCCAGGGCGTCGCCATAGGACGAGCCGATGATCGGCAGCAGCACGCCGCCGCGAGCCCGATACGGCAGAATGTCCCAGTCGATGTCGAACGACACCGCATGCGGCGAAGCCGGGCCCCATTCCAGCACGTCGAGCCACCATGGATTGTCGGCAAAATGCACGCCGACATGGTTGGGAACGAAATCGAGAACAAGGCCGAGGTCATGCTGCTGCAGCGCCCGGCTCAACCGCTCGAAGCCGGCCTCGCCGCCGAGCTCCGGATTGAACTGGGCGTGGTCGATGATGTCATAGCCGTGGGTAGATCCCTTGCGCGCCTTCATGAAGGGCGATGCATAAAGATGGGTGATGCCGAGCGTCTTCAGGTAGGGGACGATGGCCGCGGCGGCGTCGAAATCGAAGTCCGCGGTCAGCTGCAGGCGATAGGTGGCGATCGGAATGGCCGGCGGCATCAGCGCGCTTCCAGCTGCCAGAATGCCGACCAGGGCGGCAGGCGGTCGCCGGGCTCGCCGCCCCAGATCGCGGCGCCGGTGCCGTCGCCGGGCCGGCCTGCAATCTCACCTGATGACAGATTGGCCGTGAGCCGCAAGATGGCGCCATCGCCCATGCGCCAGTCGGCGGTCAGCAAGCCGTTGTCCGCGGCCTGCGCGCTGCCGAAGCAAGCCCCCGCCAGCCGGGGCACGATCTGCTGGCGGCGGATCGCGAGCAGCTCCTGCACCAGCGCCAGCCGCTGCTTTCCCGGGGCCAGATCCCGCGAGTCCCAGTCCAGCACCGCGGATTGCAGGGTGCTTTGCTGCAGCGGATCCGGAATCTCGTCGCCATAGGCCGCATAGGCCCAGGCATATTCGCTGCGCCGGCCGTTGCGCACCGCCTCGGCGAGATCGCCCTGGAAATCACAGAAGAACGGGAACGGCGCTTTCGAGCCCCATTCCTCGCCCATGAACAGCATCGGAAGCATCGGCGCCAGCAGGGTGACCGCCAGCGCCGCTTCCATCGCCGCGGGGCCGACCAGGCTTTCGAGCCGGTCGCCGAGCGCGCGGTTGCCGATCTGGTCGTGGTTCTGCACGAAGTTGACGAAGGCGGTCGGACCGAGTTCGCCGCTCGGCTCGCCGCGCAACTGGCCGCCGCGATGCGCCGAGGCTTCGCCCTGGTAGACAAAGCCGGAACCAAGTCCACGTGCGATATCGCGCAGCGGCGAGCGCTGATAGTCGCTGTAGTAGCCCTGCGTCTCCCCGGTCAGAAGTACGTGCCAGGCGTGATGATAATCGTCGTTCCACTGCGCGCGGTATCGGCCGCGCGGCGGGTCCTGCACGGGATCCAGCAGACTGACGCGGTTGTCGTCGTTTTCAAGCACCAGATGGAGGTGACGGCCTGTTTCCACGGCGAGATCGCCGACGGCACGGCTGAGCTCCTGCAGCATCGGGGTCTCGCCCTGCTCGGGGATGGCATGAACCGCATCCAGCCGCAGCCCGTCGAAACGGTAATGGCGCAGCCAGTACACCGCATTTTCGATCGCGAAGGCGCGCACCTGCGCCACCCGATAATTGATCGCGCTGCCCCAGGGGGTCTGCGCCTCGGTAAAGAAGCCAGGCGCGTAGCGCGGCAGATAATTGCCTTCGGGCCCGAAGTGGTTGTAGACCACGTCGAGAAACACCATCAGCCCCCGCAGATGCGCCTCATCGATAAGGACCTTGAGATCGTCCGGCCGCCCATAGGCGCTGTCGGGGGCATACCACAGGACGCCGTCATAGCCCCAGTTGCGCCGGCCGGCGAAATCCGACAGCGGCATCAATTCCAGCGCGGTGATTCCGGTGGCCACCAGGTGATCGAGCTTGCCGATCATGGCGCGGTAGGTGCCTTGCTGGGTAAAGCTGCCGACATGGGCTTCGATCAGGACGGTGTCCTGCCAGGGGCGCCCGCGCCAGTCCGCAGCGCGCCAGCGGTAGCTGTCGTGATCGATCACCTCGCTGGGTCCCGAAATGTCATCGGGCTGAAATGCCGAGGCCGGATCGGGCACGTCGATCTCATCGTCGATCCGGAATTTATATCGTGCGCCGGGCGTTACCCCGGCGATATCGGCGGAAAACCACCCATCGGGATCGCGCCGCAGCGCATAGGGCCGTTGCAGCAGCAGATCGACGCGTTTTGCCGCCGGCGCCCACAGCCGAAACGAGGTGCCCTCCGCCGTCGGCGTTGCTCCGAATTGCCGCTTGTTCATGCCGAACCTGCATAGGCCAGGACCGAGCGGGGCGACGCCTCGGCGTCGCTCCCGGACGCGAAGTTCGTGACGGACTGCTGGCTGTCCGTGGTATTCAGCACCTGCTGCCAGGACTTGTATTCCGGCATCCTCGGCAGCTTGAACGCGATCGGCTCGGGGGCGGCGTTGAGCACGATGAAGATCGGTGCCTGCCCCGGCTCGGCGGGTCCGAGCACATAGGCCAGAAACCGGCCTTCCGGAAAATTCCAGTCCTGCTCCTTCATCTCGTCGGCCGACGGCGTCAGCCAAAGCACGCCATAGGTTCCGTCGGCCCGCCGTCCATCAAGCCAGCGGCGGGCGCGGATCTGCGGAAAGCGTCGCCGCAACTCGGTCATGTGGCCGACGAAATCGGTGAGATCGTCGTCGTCGCGGTTGAGGTGTTCCCAGCTGACCCAGCCGGTTTCATTGTCCTGGCAATAGGCATTGTTGTTGCCGTTCTGGCTGTTGCCGACCTCGTCGCCGGCCAGAATCAGCGGCACACCCTGCGCCAGCAGCAGGCAGGCAAGCTGGTTCTTGCGAAGCTGGCGGCGCAGGGCGACGATGGCGGCGTCGTCGGTCGGGCCTTCGTGCCCGCAATTGTTGCTGTAGTTCTCGCTGGAGCCGTCGCGATTGTCCTCGCCGTTGGCCTCGTTGTGTTTTTCGTTGTAGCTGAACAGATCCATGAGCGTGAAGCCGTCATGCACCGTGATGTGGTTGACGCTGGCCCGCGGCGCACGTCCGGCATGGTTGAAAAGGTCGGAAGAACCGGTCATGCGGCTCGACACCTCGCCGATCAGGCTGCCTTCGCCGCTCCAGTAGCGCCGCATCGCGCTGCGATAGCGGTCGTTCCACTCCGACCATTGCGACGGAAACGCGCCGACCTGATAGCCGCCCATGCCGAGATCCCAGGGCTCGGCGACCAGCTTCACGGTGGCGAGCACCGGGTCCTGCCGGATCGCGGTAAGGAACGCGGCGTTGCGGTCGAAGCCGTTCGGTCCGCGCGCCAGCGTGGTGGCAAGATCGAACCGGAAGCCGTCGACATGGCAGACCTCGACCCAGTAGCGCAGCGAATCCATCACCATCTGCAGAACCCGCGGATGGGTGAGATTGACCGAGCTGCCGCAGCCGGTGAAATCGTCGTAGAACCGCGGATTGTCAGGCTTCAGCCAGTAGTAGGAGGCGTTGTCGATGCCGCGGAACGACAGCGTCGGGCCCATATGGTTGCCCTCGGCGGTATGGTTATAGACGACATCGAGCAGCACCTCGATGCCGGCGTCGTGGAGCCGGGCCACCGCGGTGCGGAAGGCGTCGAGCGGGTTGTCCTGCGAGTAGCGCGGCTCCGGCGCAAAGAATGACAGCGTATTGTAGCCCCAGTAGTTGGTCAGCTTCTTCTCGACCAGCGTCCTGTCGTCGACGGAGCCGTGGACCGGCAGCAGTTCGACCGTGGTGACGCCGAGCCGCTTGAGATGTTCGATCATGGCGGGCGAAGACAGCCCGCCATAGGTGCCGCGCAGGTTCGGCGGTACGTCTTCGCGCTTCTGGGTCAATCCCTTGACGTGCGCTTCATAGATGATGGTGTCTTCCCAGGCGACGTTCGGCCGGGTCTCGCGGCGGCCCCAGTTGAAGGTCTCGTCGACCACGACCGCTTTCGGCATGCCGCGGGCGTTGTCGCGGCGGTCGAACGACAGGTCCTCGCGCGGGCTGCCGGTGCGGTAGGCGAAATGCGCATCGCTCCACACCAGCCGTCCGGCAAGACGCTTGGCATAGGGATCGAGCAGCAGCTTGTTGAAATTGAAGCGATGGCCGTGTTCGGGTTCATAGGGCCCATGAACGCGGTAGCCGTAGAGCTGTCCGGGCGATATGTCGTTCAGGTAGCCGTGCCAGACGTCCTCGGTGCGCTCCGGCAGCTCGATGCGTTCGAGCTCGCGGCGGCCCTGACTGTCGAACAGGCAGAGCTCGACTTTTTGGGCGTTGGCCGAGAACAGCGCAAAATTGGTGCCCCGGCCGTCCCAGCTTGCACCGAGGCGCGAGAACGTTCCGGCAGACAGTCGCATGCTTAGCTTTCCGGTACGAGAAAGATTGCGGCCAAAGGCGGGATGGTAAGGTTGAGTTCGGGCACCAGGCCCTGCAACGTCTGGACTTCGCCGACGTTTCCGACATTGCTGCCGCCGTAATGCGCGGAATCCGAATTGAGAACCTCGCGCCACCTCCCGATGAACGGCACCCGGACGCGATAGTTGTGATAAACGTTCGGCGAAAAATTGACGACCACGAGACAGCGCGCGCGGGCATCGTTGCCCTTGCGTATCCATGCGAATACGTTGCCGCCGGCGTCATCGGTCACGATCCATTCAAAACCGGCTTGATCGCAATCCAGCTCGTGCAGCGCCGGCAATGCCGCATAGAGCCGGTTCAGATCGCGGATCAGCGACTGGATGCCGGCATGCCGGCCTTGGTCGAGCAGGTGCCAGTCGAGGGAGGCGTCGTGGTTCCATTCGCGCTCCTGGCCGAATTCGCAGCCCATGAACATCAGCTTCTTGCCGGGATGGCCGAACATGAAGGCATAGTAGGCGCGCAGATTGGCAAATCGCTGCCACTCGTCGCCGGGCATCCGACCGAGCAGCGAGCGCTTGCCGTGGACCACTTCGTCGTGCGACAGCGGCAGGATGAAATTTTCCGAGAAGGCGTAGTGCAGGCCGAACAGGATGTCGCCGTGATGATACTTGCGGTGAATCGGATCCTTGCTGACGTAATTCAGCGTGTCGTGCATCCAGCCCATATTCCATTTATAGCCGAAGCCGAGCCCGCCGAATTCGACCGGCCGCGAAACCTGCGGCCATGCCGTCGACTCTTCCGCGGCGGTGGTGGCCTGCGGAAAACGGCCGAACACCTCGGTGTTGAAGCGGCGCAGGAAATCGATCGCTTCGAGGTTTTCCCGGCCGCCATATTTGTTCGGGATCCAGCCGCCGGCCGGGCGGCTGTAGTCGAGATACAGCATCGAGGCGACCGCATCGACGCGCAGGCCGTCGATGGCATAACGCTCCAGCCAGAACAGTGCGTTCGAGACCAGGAAATTGACGACCTCGGTGCGGCCGAAATTGTAGATCAGCGTGCCCCAGTCGAGATGGCGGCCCTGCAGCGGATTGGCGTGCTCATAAAGCGCGGTGCCGTCGAAATTGCCGAGGCCATGCGGATCGTCGGGAAAATGTCCGGGAACCCAGTCCAGCAGCACGCCGATTCCCTCGCGATGGCAGGCATCGACCAGGGCGGAAAAATCCTCGGGCGTGCCGAATCGGCTGGTAGGCGCGTAGAGGCCGGTCGGCTGATAGCCCCATGAGCCGTCGAACGGGTGCTCGTTGACCGGGAGAAATTCGACATGGGTGAAGCCGAGGTCGCGGGCGTAACGGGGAAGCTGCTCGGCCAGTTCGCGGTAGCTCAGCCATTCATTGTTGCCCTTGCGTCGCCATGATCCGAGATGGACCTCGTAGATCGAAACCGGCGCGCCCAGCGCGTTGATTCCGGCCGGCGCCGGGCGCGGATGCGGCAGCCTGGTCTCGTCAAAAACGATCGATGCGGTGCTCGGGCGCAGTTCCGCGGCAAACGCCATCGGATCGGATTTCAGCGGCAGATGCTGGCCGTGCGGGCCGATGATATCGAATTTGTAGTGATCGCCCGCGGTGGCATGCGGCACGAACAGCTCCCAATAGCCGATGCCGCGCACCCGCATCGGATGCCGTTTTGCGTTCCAGAAATTGAAATCGCCGACCACGCTGACCCGGCGCGCATTGGGGGCCAGCACCACGAATGCCACCCCCTCGACGCCGTCCAGCGTCATGGAGTGCGCGCCAAGCTTGTCATAGATCCGCTGATGGGTGCCTTCGCCCAGCAGATAGAGGTCGAAATCGCTCAGTACCGGCGGAAAGCGGTAGGGATCGTCGAGGTCGACCACCGTCTCGCCGAAACGGGCGCGCAGCTGGTAGCGCCTGGAGCCGTTCGGCAGCGCGCCGGCGAACAGCCCGGCATCGTGGATCCGCGCCAGCGCCGCCGGCGCGCCATGCTCGTCGATCGCATCCACTTTCGACGCCTCCGGCAGGAAGGCGCGCACCACGGTCTGGTCGCCTTCGGTATGAAGCCCCAGATAATGAAAGGGGTCGGAATGGCGGCCCTCCACGATCGCATAGGCCTCGGCGGAAAGTTTGGTCATGAAGCCTCGCCTGTGTGCTGGGACAATATTCGGAGCATCCCGGTCAACGGAACGCGCAGCCAATCGGGTCTGTGGGCCAGTTCGTATTCGATCTCGTAGACGGCTTTTTCAAGCAGAAAGAAATTGAGCATGCGCTCGGCGGCCGGCCGCTCAGCCGGCCACAGGCGCGGGTCGGTCATGAACTCGCGATAGGCGGCAAGGAACGCCGCGACCGAGCGGTCGCGCCATTCGGCCAGCGCCGCGGCCAGCTTGCCCTGCTCGTCGGGCGCCACCCTGAGCGCGCGACCCAGCGCCGCGGTGGCCGAGTAGTCGATCGAGCGGATCAGGCCGGCGACGTCGCGCGCCGCGGGCGCCTTGCGGCGCCGCTCGGACAGCGGACGGCGCGGCTCGCCCTCGAAATCGATGATGAAGATGTCGTCCTTGACGATCAGCATCTGGCCGAGATGGAAATCGCCGTGATGGCGGATGTTGAGGCCGCCGATGTCTCGCGGCATCAGCGCGGCCAGCCGATCCTGCAAGGTCGGCCGTTGCGCCAGCGCCTGGTCGATCAGCGCCCGGTCGGCTTCCCTTGCCGTGTCGCGTCGCTGCTTCAGCGCGTCGAACACACGCCCGGCGCGGGCGACGACGTCCTCGATCCAGAGCTGCACGTCGCTCGGCTGGGTCGCGACCGGCTTGAAATCGGGGAATTGATCGCTGCCCGCCAGGGCGACGTGCATTTCGGCGACGCGCCTTCCGGTTTGCGACATATAGCGCAGATAGGGCACCTGCTCCTCGCTTTCGCCGGGACGTTCGCTTGCCGCCAGCAGCCGCTGTTCCTCGACGAAGCGATCGAGATAGGCCGATGTCACCGTCCAGGCGTCGCCCTGATTTTCAACGAAGGCATGTACGATGGCGATCGCGCTGGTCCGGTCGCCCTCGACCAGTTCGACGCTGCCGAGCAGCGCCGGCGTGTTGGCAAAGCCCGCAACCTCGGTGAGAAACCGGCCGATCTCGATCTCGGGGTTGATCCCGGATTCCAGCTTGCGATAGATCTTGACGACATAGTCGTTGTCCACCAGCGCGGTGCTGTTGGACTGTTCGGTTTCGACGGCGCGGATATGCTCGGGGGTCTTGATCGGCCGGTCCGAAAGCCTGGTAGTCGGCCTGAATTCGAGCCGCGCGCCCTGCTCCTCGACAATCAGGGAGTTGCGCAGATTGCGCAGCAGCAGCGCGATGAAAATCTGGTCGGTAGCAACGTCCAGCAGGGTTCCTTCCCGCGCGCCCTGACGCACCGCCGCGAAGGCGCGCGGATTGTAGCGCTCGCGATCGAACCGCACCCATTCGATCTGCATCGGCAACACGTAGCGCGTCGTCTCGCCGCGCTCCGTGGTGGCTTCGAAGAACGCCAGCCAGGGCCGGTTGTCGCCGATATCGCAGAACGGGATCGCCGAGGTCAGGGTCGGATGGATTTCCCGCGCCGAACTCTCCGGATACCACCGGGTTCGCGCCAGGTAGGTCGGCAATACGTCGCGTTCGAACACGCCCCGGGTGCGGGCCAGCGAGACCCAGGTGGCACCCACCGGCACCACCAGGGTCTCGAACTCGGGAACCACCGACGGGGGGGCCTGATCCGATTTGTCGCGCTCACGAAGCTGGAACCAGTAGAAGCCATAGGGCGCCAGCGTGATCATGTAGGGCAGTTCGCCGATCGGCGGGAACCGGGTCCGGCCGAGCATCTCGAGGGGGATGCGGCCTTTCCAGGCCGTGAGATCGAGTTCGGTGGCCTGCGCGGATCGCGACAGGTTGGCGACGCACAGGATCACCTCGTCGCCATACTTGCGGACATAGGCCAGCACCGAGCGATTGACCGGGCGGATGAAGGTCATGGTGCCGCGGCCGAATGCCGAAGTGGATTTGCGCACCGATATCAGCCGCTTGGTGGCGCTCAGCAGCGAGGACAGGCTGCGCGACTGGGCCTCGACGTTGACCGACTCGTAGCCGTAGACCGGATCCATGATGGTCGGAGCGTAAAGCCGCGCCGGATCGGCGCGGGAGAACCCGCCGTTGCGGTCCGGCGACCATTGCATCGGCGTGCGCACGCCGTTGCGGTCGCCGAGATAGATGTTGTCGCCCATGCCGATCTCGTCGCCGTAATAGATGATCGGCGTGCCCGGGAACGACAACAACAGCGAATTCATCAGCTCGATCTTGCGCCGGTCGTTGTCCATCAGCGGCGCCAGCCGGCGGCGGATGCCGACATTGATGCGGGCGCGGGGGTCATTGGCGTAGGTCGACCACAGATAGTCGCGCTCGACGTCGGTGACCATTTCCAGCGTCAGTTCGTCGTGGTTGCGCAGGAACAGCGCCCACTGGCAATTGCCCGGGATATCCGGGGTCTGGCGCAGGATATCGGTGATCGGAAAGCGGTCCTCCTGCGCGATCGCCATGTAGATCCGCGGCATCAGCGGAAAATGATAGGCCATGTGGCATTCATCGCCGCGGCCGAAATATTCCTGGACGTCCTCCGGCCACTGGTTGGCTTCCGCCAGCAGCACCTTGCCCTTGGCATAGGCGTCGAGTTCGGCGCGCAGCTTCCTGATGATGGCGTGGGTCTCCGGCAGGTTCTCGTTGTTGGTGCCGTCGCGCTCGCACAGATAGGGGATGGCATCGAGACGGAAACCATCGACGCCGGTGTCGAGCCAGCGCTTCATGACCTGTACCAGCGCGCTGACCACGCGCGGATTGTCGAAATTGAGATCAGGCTGGTGCGAGAAGAAGCGGTGCCAATAGAAAGCGCTGGCTTCGGTATCCCAGGTCCAGTTCGATTTCTCGGTGTCGGTGAAGATGATCCTCGTGCCGGCATATTTCTGGTCGGTGTCGCTCCACACATACCAGTTGCGGGCGCTCGACTTCGGATCGCTGCGGCGGGCCCGCTTGAACCAGTCGTGCTGGTCCGAGGTATGATTGATGACCAGTTCGGTGATGACCCGCAGGCCGCGCCGCTTGGCTTCGACGATGAAACGCCGAAAATCCTTCATGGTGCCGAAATCGGGATTGATCGCGCCGTAGTCGGCGATGTCATAGCCGTCGTCGCGGCCGGGCGAGGGATAGAACGGCAACAGCCACAGCGCGGTGACGCCGAGGTCCTGCAGATAGCCGAGCTTTTCGGTCAATCCTGCGAAATCGCCGATCCCGTCATTGTTGCTGTCGGCAAAGGCCTTGACGTGCAGCTGATAGATGATGGCGTCCTTGTACCATAGATCGTCACCGTCAAGGCCGGTAACCGGCAAGGCGTCCGTGTCAATGGAAGGCATCCGGTTCATGGCGTCCCTCACGCCAGACAGCGAAACAGCAAAGCCGGATCGCGCTGCGGATCGATCCGCAGCCGGATGCCGCCCCACTCGACCGGGTGACGCTCTCCGGTGAACAGATTCTCGAGCGCGGCGACGTTGCGGCGATCGCCGGGCATGCCGACCTGGACGTCACCGAGCGGAAACCAGAATTCGTGCGGGTCGCGCGACAGCGCGATGGCGACGACGACGCTGTTGGTCTGATTGACCGATTCCTTGACGAAGCCGATGACGTTGCCGTCCTCGATTCCGATGAAACGCAGGTTGCTGGTCTGCTGCAGGGCCGCGTTGTCGCGCCGGGCGCGGTTGAGGTCCCGGATATAGGACTTGATGTTGCCGGGCTGGTCCCAATCCCGCACCTTGATCTCGTACTTCTCGGAATCCAGATATTCCTCGCGTCCGGGAATCGGATCGTGGTCGAGCAGCTCGAAGCCGCTGTAGATGCCGTAGCTGCCGGACAGCGTGGCGGCCAGCGCGACGCGGGATCTGAACATCCAGGCCTCGCCGCCTTGCAGGTGATAGGGCAGGATATCGGGCGTGTTGACGAAGAAATTCGGGCGATAGAAATCGCGCTCGGGGTAGGCGGTCAGCTCGTTCAGGTACTGCTCCAGCTCCCACTTCTGCGTCCGCCAGGTGAAGTAGGTGTAGGACTGGGTGAAGCCGAGTTTGGCGAGGCCCTTCATCAGTTTCGGCCGGGTAAATGCCTCGGCGAGAAAGATGACGTCCGGGTGGCGAAGCTGAATCTCGCGGATCAGCCATTCCCAGAACGGGAATGGCTTGGTGTGGGGGTTGTCGACCCGGAAAATCCTCACCCCCTGTTCGATCCAGAACAGCACCACGTCGCGCAGGGCGTTCCACAGCGCGCCGGCATCCTCGGATGAAAAATCCGGGTTGACGATGTCTTCATATTTCTTGGGCGGGTTTTCCGCATAGCGCATCGAGCCGTCCGGCCGGCGCTTGAACCATTGCGGGTGCTGCGTCAGCCAGGGATGATCCGGCGAACACTGAACCGCGAAATCCAGCGCGACCTCGATGTCGTGTTGCTTGCAGGCCGCCACCAGGCTGCGGAAATCCTCCAGCGTCCCCAATTCCGGATGCACCGCATCGTGGCCGCCCGCGGCGGCGCCGATGGCGTAGGGGCTTCCGGGATCGCCCGCGGCCGCGGTCACGGCATTGTTGCGGCCCTTGCGGTTGGTGAGGCCGATCGGATGGATCGGGGTCAGATACAGCACGTCGAAGCCCATCGCGGCGATATCCGGCAGCCGCTCAATGCAATCCCTGAAGGTGCCGTGCTGTCCCGGCGTCCGGCCCTGGCTGCGCGGCACCATCTCGTACCAGGCCCCGGCCCGCGCCCGCGGCCGGTCCACGGTCAACGGATACAGCGGCGATCGCGTCAGGTCGGTGCGCAGCTGGCTTTTGGCCATGGCGTCGCGCAATTCGGCCGTCAACAGCGAGGTGGCTTCGCCGGTCTGAAGAAAATCCTCGCACTGCCGCAGGATCACGGCAGCCGCGGCGCTTTCGTCGGCCTGCGCCTTGGTCAGCATGCCGGCGCCCTCGATGGCATCGAGGGTCAGGTCGGCCCCGGCCTTTTGCTTCAGCTCGAAGCCGTGCCGCCAGGTGGCGAACTGGTCGGTCCAGGCCTCGATGGCATAGAGATAGCGCCCGGGCTGGTCCGGAACGAATGACCCACCCCATCGGTCGTTGCCGTGAAGGGTCATCGGCTCGCGGCGCCATTCGCGGTCCTGCTCGCGACGCCAAAGCAGCGCCGCGCTCACGACGTCATGGCCGTCACGGTAGACGTCCGCCCAGACCTCGACGCGCTCCCCGGCGATCCGCTTGACGGCAAAGCGGCCACCATCGATCAGCGGATAGATATCCTCAATATGGAAGGCGCCGCCGGCTGCGACGCTCTCGACAGTTTGCGCTGTTTTGTTCACGGTGATGCCACTGATATGGAAATCACGTTCCGTTTCGTTGGTGGGAAAGGAAACGTGCCTGACGTACATACAAAGCCGTTCGCCGCCCATTGGTTCCCGGGGAACGGCATGGACGGCGGAGAGTTAAACACGGCTATCCTCTTCCTGCACTTAGAGAATTTCGCGACGCTCCGGGACGTTGCGTGCAAACAGCGTGCCGAATGGACCTTTTCAGCAGAGCCCGAGACCTTGGAATCCAGACCGACTTTATCGACGGTCAGGGTCACCGACATGTGACAGACGCCGCCGCGCTCGAGATCATCCTCAAGGCGCTGCCGGCTCGAAGTCCCTACCGATTTCTCAACGGGGCGGTGGTGATCCGCGCCGGTCGGTCCGCGTGGACCGAACTCAAGGACGCGGCGGGGCTACCGCTGCGCTGGAAAATCTTTGTAAATCAGACAGTTATTGCCGAGGGCGAGGCTGCGGATCGGGTCATCGCGTGGCCGCCGGATCTGCCGATCGGCTCCTACCGGCTGCAACTGGCCGACGCCTCCTTCACCGAGCAGGCGCCGCTGATCGTGGCGCCGGCAATGGCGTTCGGCGGCGATTTCGAGCGCAGCTGGCTGCTGGCGGTTCAGCTCTACGGCGTCCGGTCGTCGCGCAATTGGGGAATCGGGGATTTCACCGACCTCCAAGGCCTCATCGCGCTTGCCGCCGATCTGGGAGCCGACGGCATCGGCCTCAATCCGCTGCACGCCCTGTTCGATGACCGCCCGGCGGATTGCAGCCCCTATTCGCCGAACAGCCGGCTGTTTCTGAATGCGCTCTATGTCGACGTCGAACGGGTCGCGGGATTCCAGCCCACTGCCATCGCCGCCAGCCAGGCTGCAGTCGCCGGGCTGAGGGCGAGGGACGTGGTGGACTATGCCGCCGTCGCCGAGCTCAAATGGCGAGCGCTGCGATCGGCGTTCGCGGCCTTCAAGACCGGTCCCCAGACCGAACATCATGCGGCTTTCGCCAGATTTCGCAGCGAGCGCGGGGCCATGCTTTCGCGCTTTGCCTGTTTCGAAGTGCTGCGCCATAAATTCCACACGCCGTGGTGGGAATGGCCGGCGGAGTGGCAGCAGCCGGACGACGCCCGCTGCGCCGCGCTTCACGCCGGCCCGGATTCCGACGAGATTGAATTCGTCAAATTCGTGCAGTGGTGCGCCGATCGGCAGCTGCAGTCTTGCCGGGAGCTTTGCGCCAGGCTGGGAATGAAGGTCGGTCTCTATCTCGATGTTGCGGTGGGAGTGCAATCCGACGGATTTGACGCCTGGAAGGAGCAGGCCGCGATTTCCCGCCATCTCGCCGTCGGCGCGCCGCCGGACGCCCTGAACACCTCAGGCCAGAACTGGGGCCTGGCCGGTTTCAACGCCGCGGGCCTGGAAATCCAGTCTTTCGAGCCGTATCGGGAGATGCTTCGGGCCTCGATGCGCCACGCCGGCGCGATCAGGCTCGATCATGTGCTGGGCTTGAAACGCCTTTACCTCGTGCCGCACGGATTTGCCGCCGACAACGGCGTCTATGTGCAAATGCCGTTCGAGGCGCTGCTGGCGGCAACCGCGCAGGAAAGCGTGGCGCATCGTTGCGTGGTGATCGGCGAAGATCTCGGCACCGTGCCGGAAGGCTTTCGCGCGCAGATGGCCGATTGGGGGATCTGGTCGTACCAGGTGATGATGTTCGAGCGTGACGATCAGGGTTCGTTCTGCGACGTCGACCATTATACGCCGAACGCCCTCGTCACCTTCAACACCCACGATCTGTCGACCTATGCCGGCTGGCGCGGCTTCAGCGATCTTGCGCTGAAGCGGTCGCTCGGTATCGATCCCGGCGAAACCGACGAGGCGCGATGGCATGCGCTGGCGATGCTGACCCAGGTATTGCGTCGCAACGCCATCGACCGTGACGACCTCTATGCCGTGGTGGATTTCCTGGCACGGACCAGGTCCCGCCTGCTGACGATATCGCTCGAGGATCTCTTGGGCGTGGTCGACCAGCCCAATATTCCCGGTACGGTGGATCAGCATCCGAACTGGCGCCGGCGGCTGCCGCTTGCGGTCGACGAGATCATGGCGGCGATCGATGTTGCCGCACTCAAGGCCGCGACCCGGGCGCGGGCGCACGCAACCACCTGACGCATCGATTCTCCAACCGGCGATAAGAATTTGTCCTGCAAAATCGAAGACTATGGATTGATCGGCGACTGCGAAACCGCGGCATTGGTCGGCCGCGACGGTTCGATCGACTGGCTGTGCTGGCCCGCATTCGACTCCGACGCGTGTTTCGCCGCCTTGCTCGGCACGCCGAGGCAGGGCCGGTGGCAGATTGCGCCCGCCCAAGCGGTGACAAGATCCTCCCGCCGCTACCGCGACCACACGCTGATCCTGGAGACGCGTTTCGAGACCGCCGATGGCGTCGCCCTCCTGATCGATTTCATGCCGCCGCGCGGCAAGGCCTCCGACATCGTCAGGCTGGTGCGCGGGGTCAGCGGCCGGGTCAGGCTGCGGATGGAACTGGTTATCCGCTTCGGGTTCGGCGCGGATATCCCCTGGGTCAAGCAAACCCCGGACGGCCTGCTGGCGATCTGCGGGCCGGATATGACGGTACTGCGGACGCCGGCCATGACGCGCGGCGAGGACATGACGACGGTGGCCGACTTCGAGGTGAGCGCAGGCGAAACCATTCCATTCGTGCTGACCTACGGGCCCTCGCATCTGCCGGTTCCCGAGCCGCTGGATCCCGCGCAGGCCCTGCAGGATACCGAAGATTTCTGGACCGAATGGAGCAGCCATTGCACCTACCGGGGCGCCCACCGCGACCTCGTGATGCGATCGCTGATCACGCTCAAGGCGCTGACCTATCTGCCGACCGGCGGCATCGTCGCGGCACCGACCACTTCGCTGCCGGAGAAGCTGGGGGGCGCGCGCAACTGGGATTATCGCTTCTGCTGGCTGCGCGACGCCACCTTTACGCTGCTGGCCCTGATGAACTCCGGCTATACCGAGGAAGCGTCGTGCTGGCACAACTGGCTGCGGCGCGCGGTGGCCGGGGCGCCGGCGAGCATGCAGATCATGTACGGCATCAGGGGCCAGCGCCGCCTGCTGGAATGGCAAGCCGGCTGGCTGCCCGGTTACCAGGGCGCGCAACCGGTTCGGGTCGGCAATGCCGCGCATGCCCAGCTGCAGCTCGACGTCTACGGCGAACTGATCGACGCATTTCATCAGTCGCGCATGGCCAAACTGAAGCTCGAGGACGGGACCTGGGACCTCGAATGCACCGTGCTGGAGCATCTGGCGCAGGTGTGGAACATGCCGGACAGCGGCATCTGGGAACGCCGCGGCGAGCCGCAGCACTACGTCTCGTCGAAAGTGATGACATGGGTGGGCTTCGACCGCGGCATCAAGAGCGCCGAAAAACTCGGCTTCGACGCGCCGCTCGACCGCTGGCGAGAGTTGCGCGACACCATTCATCGCGAGGTCTGCGAAAAGGGTTTTGACCGCGGACAGAACGCATTCGTTCAATCCTACGGGTCGCAGGTGCTCGATGCCAGCATCCTGCTGATGCCGGCGGTCGGCTTCCTTCCCGGCTCCGACCCGCGGGTTCTCGGGACGCTCGAAGCCATCGAAAAACATCTGATGCGGGACGGATTTGTGCTGCGGCACGATCCCCGCGAAGCCACCGACGAGCGGCAGCCGATCGAAGGCGCATTTCTGGCGTGCAGCCTCTGGCTCGCCGACGCCTATGTGCTGGCCGGCGAGATCGCCAGGGCGGAGGCCTTGTTCGATCGCGTGGTCGCGGTGGCGAACGATCTTGGCCTCTTGGCGGAGGAATTCGATTCCGGCGCGGGCCGCCAGACCGGCAATTTTCCGCAAGCCCTGACCCATATCGCGCTGATCAATACCGCGCATAATCTCAGCGGTGCCAGGCGGCCGGTGGAAAAACCGGCCATGCAGCGCTCGAAGTAGGGCGGAGACGGATCGCGGCGCGGCGGCCGCTTGAGCCGCATGCGCAATATCACCGATCACGTCACGCCGCGGCGTTGTTCTTCAAAATCATCTCGATCGCGCCGGCAAAACCCTCGTCGTCGTTCGAGGTGGTGACATGGGTCGCCAGCTTCTTGATATCGGCGGTGGCGTTGCCCATAGCGATCGAGACTCCGCTTGATCGAAACATCGGCAGATCGTTCTGCATGTCGCCGATGGTGGCGATGGCGTCGGTCGGAATGCCCTGGCGTCTGGCCATCGCCTGCACGAAGGTGCCCTTGTCGCGGCCCGGTGGCGTGATGTCGAGATAGTAGCTCTGCGACCGCACCGCGGTGACTTCTCCGCCCAGGGCCTGCCGTATCGCGGCCTCGCAGCGTTGCAGCTGCGCCGCGTCGGAGCCGGCGCCGACGATCTTGCAGACCCGCGACAGGAAAGGCGCGAAGTCGCCGACCAGGGTCGGGTCGGCCCTTATGGCGAGCTTCTCCAGCGGGACGTATTCGCCGTCGCCGCGGCGCGCAAGCCAGGCGTCGCTGGTGAACAGCCAGACATCGACGCCAAACTGGTCCAGCAGGTCGAGACTGCGCCGGGCCGCGGCTGCGGGGATCAAATGCTGTTCGATCGGGTTCAGCTGCGGATCGACGATGCAACTGCCGTTGAACGACCCGACCGGCAGCGTGATCCCAAGCGGCTCGATCAGGAATCTCATCCCGAGCGTCGGACGGCTGGAGATGATGGTGAAACCGACGCCGCTGTGTTCCAGCCGCCGCGCCGCATTTGTGGCGCCCGCGGTCAGCACCTTGTCCTTCGTCAGCAAGGTGCCGTCGACATCGGAGACGACGAGGGCGATTCGGGTCATGCGCGATTCCTGTGGCCTGCATCGCTGTCGGCGGGGCGTGGCCTTAGTTGGCGTACGATGTCGCCGACGATTTCGTCCACCGAAGCGTCGATCGATACCGTCACGGCGTTTTCAGCCGGCTCGGGCGGCTCCAGGGTCTTGAACTGACTGTCCAGCAGGCCGGGCGGCATGAAATGATTTTTGCGTTGTGCCAGCCGGCCGGCGATGAGATCCTGGGTGCCGCTGAGATAGATGATCCGGACTTCGTTCCGCCCATGTACCAGGATGTCCCGGTAAGCGCGTTTCAGCGCGGAACAGGCGATCACGACATGGCCGCCGGCTGCGCAGACCCGGTCGATTTCCCGGGCGATCGCCCGCAGCCACGGCCAGCGATCCTCATCGGTGAGGGGATGGCCGGCGCTCATCTTGGCGACGTTGCTGGGCGGATGAAACCTGTCGCCGTCCTCGCAGCTAAAACCCAGGCGTTCGGCGAGCTTGCCCGCAATGGTGCTCTTGCCCGAGCCGGATACGCCCATCACGATCAGCGCGCATGGCGTCCCGCCGCTCTCACTGCCCACTGAAATTCTCCGGAAGCGCTGCCTTGTCGAGCATCCAGAGGGTCTCGCCGATGGCATGCGCGCGGTTCGCGGGCAGGTTCTCGCCATCGAACAGTCGCCGCAGGATAGCGCGCTTGGCCGAGCCGCTGGCCTCGAACAGCATTTCGCGGCAGCAATTGAGCGCCGGCAGGGTCAGCGTGACCCTTGGCACGAACGGCTCGACATGGGCGGTCGGGACCCCGACCACCCATCGCGTCGTCTCTTCCACCGCCGGATAGCCGGGAAACAGCGAAGCGGTGTGGCCGTCGGGCCCGACGCCCAACAGCACGACATCGAACAAGGGCCGGGCGGGGTCCAGTCGATCCGCCCCGTAGAACGATTTCAGTTCACGCTGGTAGCTGTCTGCGGCCTGCTGCGGGCTGGCGCTGTCGGTCGCGACCGGATGGATATTGGCAGCCGGCGCGCAAGCGTCCAGGAACGCGCGCCGCGCCATCGCCATGTTGTTGCGGGGATCGTGCGCCGGGACGAAACGTTCATCGCCCATGAACCAGTGCACGCGGTCCCACGGGATCCGGCTGCGATAGCGATCGGTCGCCAGCAATTCAAACAATTGTTTCGGGCTCGATCCACCAGCCAGGGATATCGCCACCCGGCCGCCATTGGCGGCGATCGCGGTGATGATACGATCCGCCGCGGCACTCGCCAGCGCCGCTGAATCGGAAACCTCGATCAGCTTGATGTCGCCGCGATGAAGGTTCGGGGCCATGCTAGCCGAGCTTTCGCCAGCTGCGATCGTCGCGCTTCATCAGTTCGGCGACGCCATCGGGTCCTTCGCTGCCGGCCTGGTAGGTTTCCAGGCCTTGCGAGCCCGCCTTCTTCCAGGCGTCCAGGAACGGCTGCACCGCCTGCCAGCCGGCTTCGACGCTGTCGGCGCGCTGGAACAGGATGTTGTCGCCGATCATGCAGTCGTAGATCAGGGTTTCATAGCCGGTGGCCGGCTCGACCTTGAAGTAATCCTTGTAGCGGAACTTCATCTCGACGCCGTCGATCGAAATCGCCGGCCCCGGCACCTTGGTGTTGAACTGCAGCGTAATGCCCTCGGTGGGCTCGATGCTGATGACCAGGTAGTTCTGCGACAGCCGGTCCACCGCCGTATCGCGAAACATCGCGAACGGCGCCTGCTTGAACTTGATCGCCACCTCGGTGCGCTTGATGCCGAGCGCCTTGCCGGTGCGCAGATAGAACGGAACGCCGGCCCAGCGCCAGTTGTCGATGGTCAGTTTCAGCGCGGCATAGGTCTCGGTGGTGCTACCGGGCCTGACGTCCGCGGTCTTGAGATAATCCTCGATCACGTCGTCGCCGATGCTGCCGCCGCGATACTGGCCGCGCACGGAATTTCGCAGCGCTTCCGCCTCGCTCTGGGTCTGGATCGCCGCCAGCACCTCGGCCTTTTCCGAGCGCACCGTATGGGCGTCGAATCGCGCAGGCGGCTCCATCGCGATCAGCGACAACAGCTGGAACAGATGGTTGGGCACCATATCGCGGAGCGCCCCGGTGGCGTCGTAAAAGCTGCCGCGGTGGCCGACCCCGAGCTTCTCGTCGACGGTGATCTGGACGTGATCGATGTGATTGCGGTTCCAGATCGGTTCGAACATGCCGTTGGCGAAGCGCAGCACCAGGATGTTCTGGACCGTTTCCTTGCCGAGGTAGTGGTCGATGCGATAGATTTGGTGTTCGTCGGCGATTTTCAGCAATTCCGCGTTCAGGGCTTTGGCCGAGGCGAGGTCGGTTCCGAACGGCTTCTCGACCACCAGCCGCCGCCAGGCGCCGTTTTCTTCCTTCAGCAAGCCGGTGCGGCCGAGCTCGCCGCTGATCGGCGCGAAGGCGTTGGGCGGCGTTGCCAGGTAGAACAGGCGGTTGCCGCCGGTGGCGCGGTTGGCCTCCAGCTTCTCCAGTTGCACCCGCATCCGATCGAACGATTCCGGCTCGCTCGGATCGGCGGCAATGCTGGTGACGCATTCCAGCAGGCGCCTGGCCACCGCGTCGTCCACGCTGCGGGTGGCAAACTTGCGCAGGCCCTGCATCAGGCTGTCGCGCAGCGCGTCGTTCGACATCGCCTTGCGGGCGACGCCGACCACGCAGAATTTGTCGGGCAAGAGCCCGGCCGCCGCCAGATTGTACAGCGCAGGCAGCACCAGCCGGTGCGCCAGGTCGCCGGTCACGCCGAAGATCACGAACGAACAGGGATCGGGCTTTTTTTGCTTTGCGGCATGGGCTGTCACGAATGGTCGGCCTTTGGTTTGGCGGCCTGCGTCGGCTCCTTGTGGCCGCCGAAGCCGGCGCGCATCGCCGAAAGGATCTTGTCGGCGAAGGTGTGCTGCTTGCGCGAACGAAAGCGCGCGAACAAGGCCGCGGTCAGCACCTCGGCCGGCACCGCTTCGTCGATGGCGGCGTTGACGGTCCAGCGGCCTTCGCCGGAATCCTCGACAAAACCGGAGTACTCATCCAGCGTCTCGTTGCTGGCCAGCGCCGAGGCGGTAAGATCGAGCAGCCAGGAGGGGATCACGCTGCCGCGCCGCCAGACCTCCGCGATATCGGCGATCTCGAGATCGAAACGATGTTCGGCCGGCAGGGCGTCGATATTGGCGTTCTTCAGGATGTCGAAACCCTCGGCATAGGCCTGCATTAGGCCATATTCGATGCCGTTGTGGACCATCTTGACGAAGTGACCGGCGCCGACCGGACCGGCGTGGATGTAGCCCTGCTCGATCCTGGGATCGCGTCCCTCGCGTCCGGCGGTGCGCGGAATATCGCCGACGCCCGGCGCCAGTGCGGAGAAGATCGGATCGAGCCGGTCGACCACCGCCTTGTCGCCGCCGATCATCATGCAATAGCCGCGCTCGATTCCCCAGACGCCGCCGGAGGTGCCGACGTCGACGTAGTGGATGCCGCGCGACTGCAGCGCCTTGCCACGGCGGACATCGTCCTGCCAGAACGTATTGCCGCCGTCGATGATGACGTCGCCATTCTGCATCAGCTTTGCCAGCGTCTCGATCGTGGACTCGGTGATCTTGCCCGCCGGCAGCATGACCCAGACGGCGCGGGGCTTGTCGAGCTTGCCGATGAATTCCTCAAGCGCGCCGGCGCCGACCGCACCGTCGGCAGCGATCGCGGCGACCGCTTTCGGATCCTTGTCGTAAACCACCGTGGTGTGACCGTGCTTCATCAGGCGGCGAACGATGTTGCCACCCATCCGGCCGAGGCCAATCATGCCGAGCTGCATTGGAGATTCCTAACCTGCGATGACGTGGATCGAAAAACTGTAGCAACAATCGTCATTCCGGGGCGCGCCCTTGCGCGAGCCCGGAATCCATAACCCTGAGGGGATATGGATTCCGGGCCTGCACCCCGCCCGGCTATCGCCGGTCGGAGCGCATCCCGGAATGACGAAGGATGGATCGCCTTCCATGAGATGGCTTTCATGATCCCGCGTCCCTTAGTTCAGCGCATTCTGGATCGCGCTATCGAGCATCTGCAATCCGGATTCGATGTCGCCCTTGAGATGGACGCGCAGCGCGCGCCGGCCGCGCTCGGTCAGCACGCCGAAGTCGCCGCGGGCCTGAGCCGCCTTGATGACGCCGAAGCTGGCCTTTTGGCCGGGTACCGCCAGGTCCCTGGCGTCGTCGGCGGTGATCTGCAGAAAGACGCCGCTGTCGGGGCCGCCCTTATAGGCCTGTCCGGTCGAATGCAGGAAGCGCGGGCCGAACTCGGCGCAGGTGGCGACATGGCGCTTGTCGCGCACCGCAAGCCGCATCTGCTGCAGCGTGTCGATGTGGCTGGAATTGCGCTCGATGTAGGCCAGCAGCGCCACATAATCGTCCGCACCGGAACGGGCGAGATGCGCCTTCAGCCAGGAGCCGAGATCGCCATCGGCTCCCGCCTTGCGCAACGCAGCAGCATTCCTGTCGTCGGTATAGATGTCGGCAGTCGCAGAGGACATCACCGGCTTTTCCGCCGGCAGTGCACCGGACTTCTCGAACGCGGCGGTCAACTCCCTGGTCTTGATCTTGGCGGCTTCGACGTCGGGCTGGTTGAACGGATCGATGCCGAGCACGGCGCCGGCGACCGCGACCGCCATCTCGAAGCGGAAGAATTCCTGGCCGATATGGTCGATCGATCTCAGGACGATGCGCACCACCGGATGCCCGGCCCGCTGCAGCGCGGCCAGCTTGTCGTCATGCGCCGCATCGGCTTCAGCCTCGGTGCGGATATCGATGAAGAAGCGATCCTTGCCGTAGACCGACGCTTCGCCGAGCGGCTCGCCATCGATCGGGATCAGCCCCTTGCCGTCCTTGCCGGTGGACTCGGCGATGAGCTGTTCGGCCCAGGCGCCGAAATCGGCAATCTTCTTCGACGACAGGATGGTGACCTTGTCGCGGCCTTCGAGGCCGGCAAGCCCCATGGCGAGGCCGAGCTGGACGCCGGGATTTTCCTGCGGCGGCACGTCCGGGCCGCAGGAGCGCACCATCGCCAGGGTGTGCGTGATCAGCGTGCGAAGGTCGATGCCGGCGGCGGCGGCCGGCACCAGCCCGAATGGCGACAGCACGGAATAGCGTCCGCCGATGGCTGGGTCGCCATGGAAGATGCGGGCGAAACCCTGTTCGGTCGCGACCTTCTGCAGCGACGAGCCGGGATCGGTCACCGCGATGAAGCGGTGGCCGGCCTTGTCCGCACCGATCGCCTCGGACACGCGGGCAAAGAAATAATCCTTCATGACGTTGGGTTCGGTGGTGCCGCCGGATTTGCTGGAGACGATGAACAGCGTGTTGGCGATGTTGATCGCCGCCTGCATGGCGCGGACCTGGGCCGGATCGGTCGAATCCAGCACATGCAGTTTCGGGAATCCGGGCTTTTTCTCGAAGGTGCGCGCCAGCACCTCCGGTCCGAGGCTCGATCCGCCCATCCCCAGCACGACGGCGTCGCTGAAGTTCTGTCCCTTCACCCGCCGCGCAAAATCCTCGTAATCGGCGATGTCCGCTGCGGCCGGGCTGGTCAGCCAGCCGAGCCACTTGTCCTCGTCGGTCCCGGTCCAGACCGATTTATCGTGCTGCCAGAGCCGGCGGATCCTTGCGGACGCGCGCCAGTCCTCGGTGCTTTCCTTGACCGCCTTGCCGAGGCTTTGACCGAGCGCCATCTCGTGACGGTCGATCGCCTGGCCCAGCACCGCCGCGCGCTTGTGCGCGACGGCTCCGTAGAGCTGGTCGGCAGCGTCGGCGAACAGCCTGACGCCGTCCTTGACCAGGTCGGCCGCGATGGCGTCGAGCGAGATACCGGATTTCTCGAGCTCGGCGAGCACACGCCTGGCCTCCTCGACATTTTCCTCGAGACTGTCACGCGGCTTGCCGTGGTCCCGGAAGGCGTCGAGCGTGGCCGGCGGCACCGTGTTGACGGTGTTGGCGCCGATCAGTTCTTCGACGTAAAGCACGTCGCTATAGTCCTTGTTCTTGGTGCCGGTCGAGGCCCACAGCAACCGCTGCGGATGGGCGCCCTTGGCCTGCAGCCGGTCCCAGCGCGGTCCGGAGAACAGCTGCTTGTATTCCTGATAGGCGAGCTTGGCGTTGGCGATCGCGACCTTGCCTTTCAGCGATGCCAGCCGCTCCTTCTCGGTTGGATCGTTGGCTCGCGCGATCTTTTCATCAAGCTGCTTGTCCACCGCGCTGTCGATGCGACTGACAAAGAAGCTGGCGACGCTGGCGACGTGGGAGGGGTCGCCGCCGCCGTCGAGGTATTTTTCCAATCCGGCGAGATAGGCCTCGGCGACCTGGACATAGACTTTCTGGGAGAACAGCAGCGTGACGTTGATGCTGATACCCTCGCCGATCAGATGCTGGATCGCGGGCAATCCTTCCGGTGTCGCCGGCACCTTGACCATCAGGTTCTTGCGGTCGACATGCTTCCACAGCCGCTCGGCCTCGACGATGGTGGCCTTGGTATCCAAAGCGAGATAGGGCGACACTTCGAGGCTGACAAAGCCATCATGGCCCCCGAGCCGGTCATAGACCGGGCGCAGCACATCCGCTGCGTGCTGGATATCCTCGATGGCGAGGTGCTCGAACAGTTCGGCAACCGGCCGGTCGCCCGACTTCAGCGCCTGGCCGATCGGGCCGTCATATTCGTCGGAACTGCCGATCGCCTTTTCGAAGATCGAGGGGTTCGAGGTGACGCCCTTGATGCCGTCGCTCTCGATCAGCTTTTTCAGGTCGCCCTTGGCGACGAAGCCGCGGGCCAGGAAATCCAGCCAGACAGCCTGGCCGTGCGCTTCGAGTGCTTTGACCGGATTCATGATGCCCTGTTCAGGTAGGAGCGGATCCATTGGCGGCGTTCGGAACCTGTTCTGGCGCCAAGCCAAAAAACTTGTCAACAAATCCGTCAGGACATGCCGACCGTGGGAATATGCGTATCCCACCTCATAACGCCACTCACATCATATCGATCCCCTGGAATTTGCGGTTTTGGCCCGATCCTGCCGTAAATCTCGGCTGGGGGGCCAACCGGCCGGCGCAAGTATGTGCAAGATCCGGATGGCCTCGATCAGCCCCGGCCAATGCCAGCCCGCCTCGATATACCTGCCCCAAATCACACCCTCATGAACATTTGTCGGGCCGTGCAGGATGGCGGAGACCGTTTTGGGGATCACCTTCCCCGAATTTGGGAACCACGGTTTGGCCATGTTAATCTGTCGATGCGGAAGGGCTGCATCAGCGCCGGCGAGATTTTCGGGATTCAATGAACCAATCCAGGTGCTTTGGGCGGTTGTGGGCGGCCTTGCCGCGGGCACTCATGATCGTCGCCGTTGCGGCTGGCCCGGGCCGAGCCGAGGGTGTCCGTCTGGACCCGCTGAAAATCCCTGCGGTGATTTCCGGATCGGGGACCTTCGAGCTGCAAGCGATCGTGATCAGGCCCGATGACGGGCTGCCGCATCCGCTCGCCGTGCTCAACCACGGCTCGCCGCGAAGTGGTGGCGACCGCCCCGGCATGACGCCGTACCGGATGTGGGCCCAGGCGGTCGCGTTCGCGCGGCGGGGCTGGGTCGCGGTGGCTTTCCTGCGCCGCGGTTATGGCCATTCCCAGGGACAATGGGCAGAAAATTATGGCTCCTGCGCCCATCCGGACTACGCGACGGCCGGGCGAGCCGGGGCGGCCGACATCGCCGCGGTCGCCAAATTCATGACCACCCAACGCTATGTCAGCCAGGGCAAGTGGATCAGTGTCGGGGTCTCGGCAGGTGGTTTTGCCACGGTGGCACTGACTGCCGATCCGCCGCCCGGTCTGGCCGCCGCCATTAGTTTTGCGCCGGGCAGGGGATCCTCGGGCCCCGATACGGTCTGCGGCGAACGCCAGCTGGTTTCGGCATTCGCCCAATACGGCAGGACATCTCGCATACCCTTGCTGTGGGTGTCGGCCGACAACGATCATTTTTTCGGCCCCAGGCTGGTGTCCCAACTCACCGGCGCCTATTCGCAGGCCGGCGGCAACCTGGATTTCGTCAAGACTCCGGCTTTCGGCGGCGATGGACACCAGCTGTTCAGCGACCCCGGCGGAATGCCGACCTGGTCGCCGATCGTCGACCGGTTTCTGAAGTCGAATCATCTCGAGCTTCGCGACAGGCCAATCGAAATCGCGCCGCCGGACGTTTCGGCGCCTTCCAGCCTGAAGGCGGGCGGCCGCGAGGCGTTCAAGACCTATCTGGACAGCGGGCCCAACAAGGCGTTTGCGGTCTCCGGCGGTTCGGGATTCGGATGGGCGACCGGACGCGCCAGCATCCAGGAGGCCATCAAGCAGGCGTTGGCTTATTGCGCGTCCGTCGCCCCCGCCAGCTGCCGGATTGTCAACGTCAACGACAAGCCACCCCCCTGATGCCGGTGACCGGGAAGCACTGCGGCCATATACGGATTTGCGGCATTCGCTTGCGTTAATTAAAACGGGTCGCTCAAAGCCGAAAGCCAAAAAGGCCAAAAGGCCAAAAAGGAGGAAACCTTGCGAACGCGCAACCCAACTCTCGCGGGATCGCTCTGCGCCACCGCGCTCTCGATGCTGCTGATCGGCTACTCCGGCGCCGCCGAGAGCACCATCAAGCTTGGGAATACCGCGCCCTACAGTGGTCCGGCCTCCGCCTATGGCACGATCGCGCGTGCCGAGGCAGCCTACTTCCAGATGCTCAACGACCAGGGTGGCGTCAACGGGCGCAGAATCGACTTTCTGACCCTCGATGACGCCTATTCGCCGTCCAAGACCGTCGAACAGACCCGCAAGCTCGTGGAGCAGGAAGAGGTGCTGGCGATGTTCAGTTCGGTCGGCACTGCCCCCAATATCGCCGTTCAGAAATATCTCAATGCCAAACACGTGCCGCAGATCTTCGTTTCCACCGGGGCGACACGGTGGAACGATCCCGAGCAGTTCCCCTGGACGGTCGGGTTCAATCCGACCTATGAACTGGAGGGCCGGCTCTACGCCAAATACATTCTGCAGACCCGGCCGAACGCCAAAATCGCCGTCATCACGCCCAACGAGGATGCCGGCAAAGATTATCTGCGGGGATTCACGGCGGGATTGGGCGACCATGTCGATCAGCTGGTATCGCAGACCACCTATTTGACGTCAGATCCGACGATCGATTCCCAGATGGTTTCGATGCGGGAATCCGGCGCGGATGTTTTCTTCGCCGAGGCGACGCCAAAATTCGCGGCCCAGGCCATCAAGAAGGCCGCGAGCATGGGCTGGAAGCCATTGATCATCCTGCCATCGGTGTCCAACTCGGTCTCCGCGGTGCTTGAGCCGGCGGGCATCGAGAATACCGTCGGGGTGGTGACCGGGCTCTACCTCAAGGATCCCAACGATGCGCGCTGGGCGGATGATCCCGCGCTGAAGGATTGGCTGGCATGGATGAAGAAGTATCAGCCGAACGCCAGCACCGGCGATCTCTATAACGTTCAGGGCTACACCGCCGCGCAAGTCATGGTCGAGGTGTTGCGAAACTGCAAGGACGATCTCAGCCGCGAGAACATTCTGAAGCAGTCGACCACCCTGAACGGCCTGGCGCTGCCGATGCTGCTGCCGGGGATAAGAATCCACACCGAGCCGAACAACGTCACGCCGATCCGGCAAATTCAGATGGCGCGGTTCGACGGAAAATCCTGGGTATTGTTCGGCGATGTTCTGGGCGAGAAATAGAGTCCGGCAGTATCTTCGATCGAGAAAGCCGGAGCCGCATGACCAGGTTTGGTTGACTTGCAAAATGTCCACACAAGCGGGTGACCAGGTTGTGATCGCCGCTCATGCCGCGCTGCAAAATGTCACGCCATTGTCGCGGGTGAAAAAATCGCGGTGTCGTTCGATCAAAAAGGACGTTCCGATTGATTTTCATCTGCCGAATGTTACGGTCGCCGCTGATTTTCCGGCCCGGTCGGCAAATCGTTGTGACTTAATCCAAGCAGGAAGGGGTACAGGATGATTCGGACACTCTTTTTGGGTAGCGCGTTGGTATTCGGTCTTGCCACTGCCGCCAGCGCTGCGGTCACTCCCGCGCCTGCAGGCGCTGCGAACAGCTCGGTGATCAGGGTTGCGGAAGGATGTGGACGGGGATTCTGGCGCGGACCGGGCGGTGCATGCCATCCGATGTTCAACGGCAGGGCCTGTCCTCCCGGATACCACCTTGGCCCCGAGCGCAGGCGGTGCTGGCCCAACTGATGGACGACTGTACGATTGCTGCGGCTGGACCAAATGGTCCAGCCGTTTTCATTCCAGGACACATTGTCCGGATTGCCGGCCGCCGCAGATTCGGGTTCTTGCAATCGAGGCCTTAGCGCAGGCTGGCGTTGATCCTGTCCAGCGCGGCGGAGCCGGGACACAGCGCGGCCTCGCCGAGCTGGTTGAGCGGCGTCTCCACGGTGTCGAGATGGGCGTGCAGGTCGTCCGATTCCGGATTGACATAGAGCAGGCCGGTAACGATCTGGCCCTTGGCGGCGTGCTTCTGCAGGAATGCCATCGCCGCGACGCGATCATGCGCGTCATAATCGGCATCGATCTTGCGCAGCGCCAATCGCGTTCCGTCATGCTGCTCGACCATCTGCACCGTGCCCGGGGCGTAATCCACGGTGATCGGCTCGCGGCCGGTGATCACGTCCAGGCGATTGACCGCATCATTGTGCTCGCGCACATAATCGAAACTCTTGGTCGAGCCGGCATGGTTGTTGAAGGCGACGCAGGGACTGATCACGTCGATGAACGCCGCGCCCCTGTGCTGGATCGCCGCGGCGATCAGCGGCACCAGTTGGCTCTTGTCGCCGGAAAAGCTGCGTGCCACGAAGCTGGCGCCGAGCTGCAGCGCGATCGCCACGAGGTCGATGGCGTTGTCGTTGTTCATCACGCCGCGCTTGTTCTTGGAGCCGCGGTCGGCGGTGGCCGAGAACTGGCCCTTGGTGAGGCCGTAGACGCCGTTGTTCTCCACGATGTAGGTCATGTTGACGCCGCGCCGGATCGAATGCGCGAACTGGCCGAAGCCGATCGAGGCGGAGTCGCCGTCGCCGGAGACGCCGAGATAGATCAGGTCGCGGTTGGCGAGATTGGCGCCGGTCAGCACCGACGGCATCCTGCCATGGACCGAATTGAAGCCGTGCGAATTGCCGAGGAAGTAATCCGGTGTCTTCGAGGAGCAGCCGATGCCGGAAATCTTGGCGACCCGGTGCGGCTCGATCGATAGCTCGTAGCAGGCTTCGATGATCGAGGCGGTGATCGAATCGTGGCCGCAGCCGGCGCACAGCGTCGAAATCTTGCCCTCGTAGTCCCGGTGGGTAAAGCCAAGATCGTTCTTGGGCAGGCCGGGATGCTGGAATTTCGGTTTTGCGATGTAGGTCATGACTTAACCTTGCGGAGCGGGGTGACCTGGAGCTGGTCCTGGTGGTCGCCGATGGCGTTGGCGATGAAGCGTGCGGTGATCGGGGTGCCGTCATAGTGCAGGATCGGAACCAGCCGCACCGGATCGATGCCGTTCTCGTTGACGATCAGGGAACGCAGCTGGGCGTCGCGGTTCTGTTCGACCACATAGACGAAATCATGGTCGGCGATGAAGCTGGCGACGCTGGAATGGAACGGGAAGGCGCGGATCCGCAGGCGGTCGAGCTGATGGCCGCGTTTTTCCAGGATTCCGATCGCCTCGTCCATCGCCGGCGCGGTCGAGCCGAAATAGATCACGCCGTATTTGGTCGGCTTGGCGGCGTTGGCTTGCAGCGGCCGCGGCACCATGTCCTGGGCGGTCTCGAACTTGCGCACCAGCCGCTGCATGTTGTCGGCATAGACCGCGCCCTCTTCCGAATAGCGCGCGTAACGGTCGCGCGAGGTGCCGCGGGTGAAGAACGAGCCCTTGGTGGGATGGGTGCCGGGATAGGTGCGGTAGGGGATGCCGTCGCCGTCGACATCGAGATAGCGCCCAAAGTCGCGGCCGTCGTCCAACATTTCCGCCGTCATCACCTTGCCGCGGTCATATTGCCTGGCGTCATCCCACTTCAAGGGGCGGCTGAGCCGGTGGTTCATGCCGATGTCGAGATCAAGCATCAGAAAGATCATGGTCTGCAGCCGTTCGGCGAGGTCGAACGACTGGGCGGCGAATTCGAAAGCCTCCGCCGGATCTTCCGGAAACAGCAGGATGTGCTTGGTGTCGCCGTGCGAGGCATAGGCGCAGGCCATGATGTCGCATTGCTGGGTCCGGGTCGGCATGCCGGTCGACGGGCCGGCGCGCTGCACGTTCATGATCACGGCCGGAATCTCGGCGAAGTACGACAGCCCGATGAATTCCTGCATCAGCGAGATGCCGGGCCCGGAGGTGGCGGTGAAGGCGCGGGCGCCGTTCCATGACGCGCCGATCACGATGCCGATCGAGGCGAGTTCGTCCTCGCCCTGGACGATGGCATATCTGGCCTTGCCGGTTTCGGGATCGTGACGCAGCTTCTTGCAATGGCCGGCGAAGGCGTCGGCCAGCGACGACGACGGCGTGATCGGATACCACGCGCATACGGTAGCCCCGCCATAGACCGCGCCAAGCGCCGCGGCGCTGTTGCCCTCGATGAAGATGCGGTCGCCGACCTTGTCGGATTTGCGCACCTTCAGGCCGATCGGGCATTTCAGGTTCTGCAGCGCCCAGTCGCGGCCGAGATGCAGCGCATGGACGTTCGACGAGAGCAGCTTTTCCTTGCCCTTGTATTGCTCGCCGATCAGCTGCTCGACCAGTTTCGGGTCCATGTCGAGCAGGGCGCACAGCGCGCCGAGATAGATGATGTTCTTGAACAGCTGGCGCTGCCGCGGGTCGGTATACGTCGAGTTGGTGATGGCGGTCAGCGGCACGCCGATCACGGTAATGTCGGGGCGGAATTTCGATGCCGGCATCGGCTTGGTGGAGTCGTAGAACAGATAGCCGCCGGGCTCGATCGAGGCGAGGTCCTTGTCCCAGGTCTGCGGGTTCATCGCCACCATCATGTCGACGCCGCCGCGGGCGCCGAGATGGCCGGCCTCGGTAACCCTGACCTCGTACCAGGTCGGCAGCCCCTGGATGTTGGACGGGAACACGTTGCGTGGGCTAACCGGCACGCCGTGGCGCAGGATCGAGCGGGCGAACAATTCGTTGGCGCTCGCCGAACCCGAGCCGTTGACATTGGCGAAGCGGACGACGAAGTCGTTTACGCTGCTGATCGGGCTTTGGACGGACATGTTGTTCCCGCGTGAGTCATATCGATGAGGTATTTCTGCATGTCCCAGGCGCCGGTCGGGCAGCGCTCGGCACACAGGCCGCAATGCAGGCAGACGTCTTCGTCCTTCACCATCACTCGTCCGGTCTTGAGGCCGTCGGCGACATAGAGCGCCTGGTCCGGATGCGGCGAGGGCGCCTTCAGCCGCTGCCGCAGATCGGTTTCCTCGCCATTGTCGGTGAACGTGATGCAATCCATCGGGCAGATGTCGACGCAGGCGTCGCATTCGATGCACAGGGGCGCGGTGAACACGGTCTGGATGTCGCAGTTCAGGCAGCGCTGGGCCTCGCCCAGCGCCAGCTTGACGTCATAGCCGAGCTCGACTTCGGCACGGATGTCTTTCAGCGCAATCACCTTGTCGCGATGCGGCACCTTGAAGCGCTTGTCGCTGGAGACGTCGTTGTCGTAGCTCCACTCGTGGATGCCCATCTTCTGCGAGGAGATCTGGACCTCCGGCAGCGGGCGCTCGCGGATGTCCTCGCCCGAGCACAGCTTGTGGATCGAAAGCGCCGCGTCATGGCCGTGCGCCACCGCCCAGATGATGTTCTTCGGCCCGAACGCGGCGTCGCCGCCGAAAAACACCTTCGGATGGGTCGAGCCCATGGTCTGGGGATCGACCTTCGGCATGTCCCATTTGTCGAATTCGATGCCGCAGTCGCGCTCGATCCAGGGAAAGGCGTTCTCCTGGCCCACCGCCACCAGCACGTCGTCGCAGGGGATGGTCTGGTCCGGTTCGCCCGCGGGCACCAGGTTGCGCCGGCCGCTGCCGTCATATTCGGCCCTGACCTTCTGGAAGGTGACGCCGGTGAGCTTGCCGTGGTCGTGAACAAAGGCTTTCGGCACCATGAAATTGAGGATCGGAATGTCCTCGTGCAGGGCATCCTCCTTTTCCCAGGGCGATGCCTTCATCTCCTCGAAGCCGGACCGCACGATCACCTTGACGTCCTCGCCGCCGAGCCGGCGCGCGGTGCGGCAGCAGTCCATCGCGGTGTTGCCGCCGCCGAGCACGATGACGCGCTTGCCGATCCTGTCGGTATGTCCGAACGACACCGAGGCGAGCCAGTCGATGCCGATGTGAATATGGGCAGCCGCGTCCTGGCGGCCGGGGATCTCGAGCTCCCGGCCGCGCGGCGCGCCGGAGCCGACAAAAACCGCGTCGTAATCTTCGGCGAGCAGTTTCTTCAGACTGTCGATGCGCTGGCCGCCCCTGAATTCGAGGCCGAGATTGAGGATGTAATCGGTTTCCTCGTCGATCACCGAATCCGGCAGCCGGAATTTTGGAATCTGGGTCCGCATCATGCCGCCCGCCCTGGGGTCGGAATCGAACACGATGCAGTGATACCCCAGCGGGGCGAGGTCGCGGGCGACCGTCAGCGAAGCGGGGCCGCCGCCGACGATGGCAATGCGCTTGCCGTTTTTCGGCGAGGGCCGCGGCATCAGGTGTTTGACGTCATCCTTGAAGTCGGCGGCTACCCGCTTGAGCCGGCAGATCGCGACCGGGGTTTCCTCGACCCGGCCGCGGCGGCAGGCCGGCTCGCACGGACGATCGCAGGTGCGCCCGAGAATTCCCGGAAACACGTTGGAGCGCCAGTTGACCATGTAGGCATCGCTGTAGCGGCCCTCGGCGATCAGGCGGATGTATTCCGGAACTGGCGTGTGCGCGGGACAGGCCCACTGGCAGTCGACCACTTTGTGGAAGTAGTCGGGCGCCGAAATATCGGTCGGTTTCATTCCCATCCTGTCCGCGCGACAAACAACGACGCGGCCTTGCTTTTCCTGCGAACGCTCAGCCGGCGTTCTTGTGGTTTTCGAATTGGATCATAGGGTTATCTTATTAGAGCCATTCCAGGTGATGCACAAAGGCATTTTTGCTTGACCGCCATGCCCTGCAGGTCTGGCCTGCGGGATTAATGCGGCGCGCAAGAAAATGCGGCGATGCAGCATGACAAGCCGCTTCAGCGGGAAGTTGACGGCGCGATGTCGCTTTTGGAGAGATCCCACATCAGGTTGTAGACGCCGGTCGAGATCACCGACGAAATCTGGAGCGCGACGGCGCCGGTGAAGTGCGCTGCGATCGCTGCGGCGATCGCAGTCACGTCCGTTCCGTCGACCAGCACAAACCAGTCGCCGGCGCCCGCAGCCGAGGTGTTTCCGGTGAGCGGCCTGGAGAGCGCCGGATCGCTCTCCAGCAGATGCATGGAGATGATCCCGTCAAATTCTTGCGGATCGAGCCGATCAGCCAGCGCGGCGCGCAGGCTCGCCTCGCTGCCGGTCTCGGGGCGCAGCCGAACGAGGCCGAGCGCTGCACCGCGGCCCTGTCCGCGGCTGACGGTGATGCGCGCCACCGCGCGGATCATGTTCCTGAAACGCGCGATCGTCGCTGTGGACCATGCGGTCTGTTGGCCAGCGCGGCGCGATAGGCCGCGCTTTCCAGCACTTCGAAATTGGCGGTGGAATAGAGGCTGAGATATTTCGGCGAGCCTTGATGCGCGATATAGCGTCGCGCCTCCATGAAGCCGTCGATGGCGACGCGCTCGGCGAGATGCTCGCGGTCGTACCAGCGGTTGAAATCGGCCTCGTCGGCGGCGTCGATGTCCATCGAGGTCAGCAGCATGCCGGTTCCGGCGATCGGCATTTTGCGATGTCCTTTATCCGGCAATCCCCGACGCCAGATCCGCGATTGCCTTCATCACGGCATCCCGCACGCCGGGATCGTACAGCGAGTGGCCGGCGCCCTCCACCACGCGAATCTCCGCGTCGGGCCACGCGGCGCCGAGCGCATGCGAAGTCGCCGGCGGACACAACAGGTCATAGCGACCCTGCACGATGATCCCGGGAATCCCGGCGAGCTTTCCGGCTTCCGCCAGCAGCTGCCCCGGCCGCATGAAGCAGTCGTTCTGGAAGTAATGCGCTTCCATGAACGGCGTCGAAGGCAGGTTCTGGGTCGAATTTTGCGATGCAGGATCGAGCCGGACCCGCGACGAGGTGTGTTCAGAGAGGATGCGTTCGGTATCGTTCCAGGCGCGGGCGAAGGGGGCATGCAGCGCGGGGTCGGAATCGAGGATGCGGCGCCAATAGGCATCGAGCGGCCGGTTGCGTTCCTCCGCGGGCAGCCGGCCGATGAAATCGCCGCTGAGATCCGGATAGAAGCGCGGCAGGGCATCGAGGAAGGCGCCATCCAGTTCGGCCCGGGTACCGAGGAAGGTGGCGCGCAGCACGATGCCAGTGACTCGATCCGGGTGCGCCTGGGCATAGGCCAGCGCCAGCGTCGCGCCCCAGGAGCCGCCGACTACCATCCAGCGCTCAATGCCGAATTTCTCGCGGATCATCTCCATGTCCGCGATCAGATGCGGCAGAGTATTGTGGTCGCGGCAGCCCTTGGGCCGGCTTCGTCCGGCGCCGCGCTGGTCGAACAACACGGCGTGAAAGCGCTCGGGATCGAACAGCCGCCGATGGTCGGGCTGGCAACCGCTGCCGGGGCCGCCATGCAGATAGACCGCGGCGATGCCGTCATTGCGGCCAACGCTCTCGACATGGATTTCGTGGCCGTCGCCGGCCGGCAGCAGTTGCGAGGTCAGCGGCGCAAACGGATCGGAACGCAGGCCTGCCGATTTTCCGGGCTCGGCATCAGGCGCCATGGTCGCCGTCCGTCTCCAGCGTACCCCCGGAAAAATTGCGATAGATGAAGCGGTCGCTGCCTTCGGCGGCTTCGCGTTCCGCCAGTTTGAAGATCTGCTGGTGCAGCGGCGAGAGCGTGCAGGCCGGGTCGGTATTGCCCGCGTCGCCGGTCAGCGCGAAGGCCTGGCAGCGGCAGCCGCCGAAATCGACTTCCTTGAACGCGCAGCTGATGCACGGCTCCGGCATCCAGCCGGTGCCGCGATAGCGGTTGAAGGCCTCGGAATTCTGCCAGATCCAGGCGATCGAATGATTGGAGCGCACCGATTCGAATTCGAGCCCGGTGATGCTTTCGGCGGCATGGCAGGGCAGGATCTTGCCGGCAGGGGAGATGTTGAAGAACTGCCGGCCCCAGCCGCCCATGCATTTCTTCGGCCGCAATGCGTAGTAATCCGGCACCACATAGTCGATCGCCAGGATGCCCTTCAGCCGCACCTCGGCTTCTTCGACGATCCGGCTGGTCTGCTCGATCTGCTCGAGGGTCGGCATCAGCGCCGCGCGGTTCTTCAGCGCCCAGCCGTAATACTGCACATTGGCGACCTCCAGACGGTCGGCATCGAGATCGACCGCCATCTGGATGATGTCGGAAAGCTGGTGCAGGTTCTGCCGGTGCATCACCGCATTGACCGTCAGCGGCAGGTCGAGCTCGCGGGTCCACTTCGCGGCTTCGATCTTTTTCTGATGGGCGTGCCTGAAACCGGCGACGCGGTCGGCCACCACCGGCTCGTTGCCTTGAAAACTGATCTGCACGTGGCACAGCCCGGCATCGGCCAGCGCGGCCAGTTTGTCCCTGGTCAGCAGCACCGCGGAGGTGATGAGATTGGAGTACAGCCCGACCTCGCTGGCGTGCCGGACCAGTTCGACCAGGTCCTTGCGCGCGGTAGGCTCGCCGCCGGAGAAATGGATCTGCAGCACGCCGATCTCGGCAAGCTCGGTGAGGACCTTTTTCCATTCCTCGGTGGTCAGTTCGGCAGCCCCGCGATCGAGTTCGACCGGGTTGGAGCAATAGGGGCATTGCAGCGGACAGCGATGCGTCAGTTCGGCCAGCACCGCGAGCGGAATCCCGTAGGTTTCCGCGGTCGAACCGCGGCGCTCCAGCACCGCGAGCCCGTCAGCGGGGTCGCTGGCCGCGACAGCGGCGTCGGTGAGCGTGGGAGTCATGAACTATCCCTCATGAGTGCTTTCGCGGGCTTGCGTCAGAAATCCCTTGTCGGCCAGGTCCTGCAGCATGGCGATGACGTCGGTGCCGATGGCGTCGCGCGGGGCGGCATATTTTTCGGCGAGCTGGTCGATGATAGCGGCGACGCTGCGCACGCCGTCGCAGAGCTGCAGGACCTCGACCGCGATCTCGTCCGGCGCCAGCACCCGCTCCGGCGCCAGAATCACCCAGCGCTGCCGGGTCTCGTCGAATTTCAGCCTGGCATGCCGCGGCAGCAGCGGCCGGCTGGCCTCGCTGACACTGATGTTGCGGCTGCGCAGGGCTGCCATCGCTTCGCCTCGGGTTGGATCCAGTTCTCTAGCTGTCTTGTGATTCAGCGATTTCGAAGTTGGAATTATCAGGAATCCATAACCACCGCAGGGGCCATGGATTCCGGGATGTGCTCCGCCCGGCTATCGCCGGCCAGAGCACATCCCGGAATGACAAGGAATGACGAGCAATGGATCGCTTCCCACAAGATCGGCTTCATGGCATCGCTCCACTAGTCTTGCCTGGGAACAAATGCTCCCGGCGGCACATGGCCGTCGACATAGGCATGATACAGCGCGTCGAGCTGAACCCAAAGCACGTTGGTCTTGAAGATCAGCGCATTGCAGACCGCCTCGCGCTCCGCGGGCGTGTTGGCGTGGGTCCTGACGTAGTGGAGCGCGAAGTTGGCGTCGCGCGGCGCCTGCTGCAGGCGCCGGCTGAAATAGCTCATGATGTCGGGATTGACGAAATCGTAATGCGCCAGCATTCCCGAGATGCGTTCTTCATGCAGGTTCGGCGCAAACAGTTCGGTCAGCGAGGAGGCGATCGCCTCCAGCGGGGTCTTGTCGCGGACGAAATGCACATAGGCTTCGACCGCAAAGCGCGTCGCCGGCAGGATGCCCTCGGTGGATTCCACATAGGCATTGTCGAGCCCGAGTCCTTCGGTCAGCTTCAGCCAGCGCTCGATGCCGCCCTCGCTGCCGATGTCGCCGTCGTGGTCTTCAATCCGGTGCCGCCATTCGACGCGGATGTCGCGGTCGCGGAAACGCGAGATCACCACGGCGTCCTTGATCGGAATCGTGCTCTGGTAATAATAGCGGTTCAGCGCCCAGGCCTGCACCTGGCCCTTGTTGAGCTTGCCGCCGTGCAGCAGCCGATGAAACGGATGCAGGTTGTGATAGCGCGTCGCGCCGATCTGGCGCAAGGCGGCTTCCAGCTGTTCGGCGTTTTGCAGTGGCGCGCGTGTCGCGCCGGATGAGCCTGGCGTCGCGTTCAAAGGGTGATCTCCGTTCCATCCCCGGGAATTTGCCAGCCCGCGCGCTCGGCGATCCCGCGCTCGGCGGAATCGCGCAGCAGCGCCGGGTTGGAGTTGTTGATATGCAGAAACATCCTTCGCTCGATATCGATATTGGCAAGGCTGGCGATGGCGCCGCGATCGCCCGACATCGCGATGTGTCCCATGCTCTGGCCGGTCTTGCTGCCGAGGCCCGCCGCGATCAACTCGTCGTCGCGCCACACCGTACCATCAAAGAAGATCGCCGCGGCACCGGCAAGCCGGGATTTCAAACCATCGGTAACATCGGCGCAGGCGGCGAGGAAATAGAGGAACTTGCCGGTCGCCTTGTCGGTGATCCGAAGCCCCAGCGTGTCGCCGGCGCCATTTGCGCCGGCCGGATGAATCTCCCCCTCCAGATACCACGCGCCCTTGCCGGGAACGGCGAAGGGCAGGATCTCGATGCCGGACGGCGCGCCATCGGGCAGGGTGGGCTCGAACGCCGCGTCGATCTCGATCGGCTGCCGCCGCACATTCTTCGGGTTCAGCACGTTGAAGATGCTGTTGGCCTTCAGGATCGCCAGTACACGGGCATGGGCATAGATCGTGAAGGGCGAGCCTTCGCGCATCGACAGCAATCCTGCGACCGCATCGACTTCGCTGTTGGTCAGGACGACGCCTGCGATCGGGCTGTGACGAAGCTTGCCGGTGCCGGGATGCAGCTGCGGGGTCGCAATCAGCTGCTGACGCAGATCGGGGGACGCATTGACCAGGAACCAGTGATCGCCATCGGCGCTGATCGCGATGGAAGCCTGGGTGCTTTGCAATTCGGGATGGTCGGTCCGCGCCATCCGGCAGACCCGACAGCCGCAATTCCATTGCGGAACGCCGCCGCCCGCTGCGGCGCCCAGGACGACGACGCGAAGCATGATCCGTCTCCTGGAAATCCCATCCTGAGCAAGAGCCTTGGAGCCCTTGATCTTCAAGCCCGACAAGACAAATTCGAAGGTGGACACCAAGATGCCCACGATCCCTCTCGGGACCGTGTCACGCCTGGAGGTCCACCTGCGTCAGAACGTCAAGCTATCGCGACCGCTTACTTGCGGGCCGCGCATGCATACATATTGATTTCCATGCCAACCGGCACTTCGACGATTTTCGGGGTTTTCCAGGCCATTTTGGCTCTCCTTCAAAAAGGGGGCGAATTCCGCCCTCGCCATAAGGTAATGCGGAAACAAAACAACGCCAGTAAAATCTTCTGGCCTTGGCCGGCAAGTTTTTGCTGCAACGCAAGATAAAATCACGGTTTTGTGCGAGCGCTCGTCAAACCAATGCCGGAGCAACAGGTTCAGAATGTCGAAGGGGCCTTTGACGGCCCGGCGCTGGTTCTTGTGAAATTAGGCCGCTCCGCACCGGAGCTCTCAAAGGGAGTGGTTTTCAGCCCATGCCGCGGTATTTTTTTAACACAAGGATCGGCGGAGAGTTGATTGCCGATCCCGAAGGCGAGGTGCTGCGGAATCCCGATCGCGCCTGGGAAGTGGCCCGGGCCATGATCAGGGAACTGCTGAGGACCGAAGACACCAGCGGCGGCCTGTTGAATGCCGTCCTCGAAGTCACCGATGATGAAGGCGAGATCGTGCTGGAGTTTCCGTTCGCCGAAGCGATGCTTCATGCCTCCGATGGACCGATGACCAAGCACTGACGGCGGCGATGCCGGCAATGCGGATCGCGGGGCCGTCCGCCAACCGGCGTCCGTCGATGAGATGTGCCATCGCGCAACACCGCCGGCCTGCTTCGATTCCGACGCTGTGATCGGGATCGCCAAGAGCAGTTTTCCGATTGCGCAGCGACTGCAAAATATCGGAAACTGCGGCCAGGAAAGCCACGGGCGCTCGCTTTGCCCGAGTTCAACGGCTTCCGCACAGGGAGAAGACACGATGATCTCTTGGTCGGTACCGCGCAGCCTTCTGCTGGCTGGCGCTTTGATCGCCGCGTTCACCTTTGATGCTGCCGCGCAGCAGCCGGCCAGTCCGCCGGCCGCCGCCGCGCCGGCGCTGCCGCCGGGCTCGCCCCTGATCGGGCGCCCGAACAGCGAAGCCGCGGCCAAGCTTGCTCCGGTCGCCGGGCCTCCGATTGCGACGGCCGCGGACAAGCTGCCGACGGCCAAGCTGAAGCTGCCGCCCGGGTTCAACATCGAGGTCTATGCCGCCGGCATGGCCAATGCGCGGTCGCTGGCGCAAGGCGACAAGGGCACGGTGTTCGTCGGCAGCCGCCTCGTCGACAAGGTCTATGCGATCGTCAACAAGGACGGCCAGCGCTCGGTGAAGGTTCTCGCCTCCGGCCTTTACCGGCCCAACGGCGTCGCGTTCCACGACGGCACCCTGTACATCGCCGAACTGTCGAAGATCTCCAAGATCGACAAGGTCGAAGACCTCATCGACAACCCGCCGAAGCCGACCGTGATCTACGACAACCTCCCCAAGGATGAAGCCCATGGCTGGAAGTTCATCGCCATCGGCCCCGACAACAAGCTGTATGTCCCGGTCGGACAGCCCGGCAACAACGTCCTGCATGACGATGCGCATGGCCAGATCCGGCGGATGAATCTCGACGGCAGCGGCGTCGAGGTGGTCGCCTACGGCGTTCGCAACAGCGTCGGCTTCGACTGGAATCCGGAAACCAAGCAGCTGTATTTCACCGACAACGGCCGCGACTGGATGTCGGAAGACGTTCCGCAGGACGAGCTCAATCGGGTGACCAAGGTCGGCGAAGATTTTGGCGCGCCCTATTGCTACCAGGGCAATATTTCGGATCCCGAATTCGGCTGGGGTCACTCCTGCGCCGACTATACGCCGCCGGTCGGCCTGATGGGGCCGCATACCGCCTCGCTCGGCATGCGGTTCTATACCGGCAGCATGTTTCCGAAGAGCTACAAGAACGCGATCATCGTGGCCCGGCACGGCTCCTGGAACCGGTCCAACAAGGCCGGCGGCGACGTCGTCGTCGTGAAGCTGAACAAGGACGGCACCGTCAAGTCGGTCGAGCCGTTCATCACGGGCTTCCTGGAAAACAACAACTACCTGGGCCGGCCGGTCGACGTGATGCAGCTGAAGGACGGCTCGTTGCTGCTGTCCGACGACTGGAACGGGGCGGTCTATCGCATCACCTACGGCAAGCCGAAACTGGCTTCGCAATAGCGGGCTTCAGCGAGGTCGAGGGCGGCCCGCGTTGCCCTCGATTTTTGCTGCCTGCCCTGACTTCGAGTTCGCCGGGACCGCCGATGCGTTACATGCCGCTCCTGCTGGCCGCCGTCGTGGTGGCCTCGCCGCTCGCCGCCGAGACGATCGCGCAGCGGGCGGTGGCGTGTTTTGCCTGCCACGGCGAGCACGGACAATCGGAGACCGAAAATACCCCCTCGCTCGGCGCCCAGCAGGCCCCCTATGTGCTGATCCAGCTGTTCATGTTCCGCGAAAGGCTGCGCGTCTTCGAGCCGATGAACGAGATGGCCAAGGCGTTCACCGACGACGATCTGCATGCATTTTCGGATTTCATCGCGCAATTGCCCAAGCCGGTGCCGCCGGCCGACGCCGGCGAGGAGGCCCGGCTGCAGCGCGCCGAGGCGCTGGTGCAGCAGAACCACTGCAATTCCTGCCACAACCCCGATTTCTCCGGACGCGACAATGTTCCGCGGCTCGCCGGCCAGCGCGAGGACTATCTCGCCAGGACCATGCGCGAATACAAGGACAACAGCCGCCACGGCTATGACGGCACCATGGCGGAGGTGCTGCAGCCGGTGACGGCAGAGCAGATTGCCGATCTCGCTTATTTTCTCGCCCGGCTGCGCTGAGCCGCGTTGCGGGAGAATGCAGAGCATGCCGTGCCGTCGGCGTTCCCGGATGCTGCGCAGCGCGCCGCCCTTGCGGCGTGGTGCGCTGCTGATCCGGGGTCCATGACAGTTTCGGCTTGCGTCCCTGGGTCCGGCTCTGCGAGCGCAGCGCGAAACGCGCGCACCGCGTCCGGGACTCGATTTGGAGTCGGCGCCGGAACCCGGGCGCCGTGCCTTCAGCCAAATCGGAATGGCGCCGGCGGCTCGGCTACGCTACTAACTGGATGATAAAACGGAGTTTTCAATGGAAGATCTGTGGCGCCTGTCGGCTGCCGACCTTGCTGCCCTGATCCGCTCAAAACAGGTTTCGGCGACCGAGGCCGCGCGGGCGGCGCTGGCGCGGCTCGACGCGGTCAACCCGTCGATCAACGCCGTGGTCGACCATCGTCTGGAGGATGTGCTGGCGCAGGCCGCGTCCATCGATGCGGCGATCGCGAACCATCAGCCGGTCGGTCCGCTGGCCGGGGTGCCGGTCACCGTCAAGCTCAATATCGATCAGCAGGGCTTTGCCACCACCAACGGGCTCAAGCTGCAACGCGATCTCATCGCCACCAGCAACAGCCCGGTGGTCGACAATCTGCGCAAGGCCGGGGCGGTGATTCTCGGACGCACCAACTGCCCGGCGTTTTCCTATCGCTGGTTCACCACCAACCTGATCCATGGCGACACCAAAAACCCGCGCGATCCCGGCATTACGCCGGGCGGCTCGTCCGGCGGCGCCGGCGCGGCGGTGGCGGCGGGCATCGGGCATATCGCGCACGGCACCGACATCGCCGGATCGATCCGCTATCCGGCCTATGCCTGCGGCGTTCATGGCCTGCGGCCGACGGTGGGCCGGATCGCGGCCTTCAATGCCTCGTTGCCGGAGCGCCCGATCGGGCCGCAGATTTCGGCGGTATCGGGCCCGCTGGCGCGCACGATCGGCGATCTCAGGCTGGCGCTGGCGGCGATGTCGGCCATCGACCTGCGCGATCCCTGGTGGGTGCCGGCGCCGCTCGAGGGCCCCCCGATGCCGAAGCGGGCCGCACTGTGTTTTCATCCCGACGGGCTGGAGGCCGCGCCCGAAGTGACGGCGGCCGTCGCCGATGCGGCACGGCGGCTGGAGCGGGCCGGTTGGGTGGTCGAGGAGATAAAGACCACCCCGCCGCTGCAGGAGGCCGCCGAACTTCAGACCCGGCTGTGGCTCGGCGACGGCTATCAGGCCCAACTCGACGCCGCCGAGCGCGAAGGCGATCCCGGCGCGCTCGCCTGCCTGCGCGGCAACAGGGCCAAGGTGCAGCCCTTCGACGCCGATGCATTGTCCCGGGCGCTGACCCGGCGCGCAACCCTGACGCGGCAATGGCTTCAGTTTCTCGAGGGCTATGCCGTGCTGCTGATGCCGGTGTCAGCCGAACTGCCGTTCGCCGATGGACTCGATCTGCGCGATGAAGCTTCGTTCGCCCGGGTGTGGCGCGCGCAGCTGCCGCAGATTGCTATTCCCTTCATGGGGCTGCCTGCGCTAACCGTGTCCACGGGACTGGTCGGGCGCGTTCCGGTCGGCGTGCAACTGGTTTCCGGTCGCTACCGCGAGGATCTGTGCCTGCTGGCGGGCGAGGCGATCGAGGCCGGGGGCACTCCGCCGATGCCGGTCGACCCGGTCCGCTGATTCGAGCGTGGCCGATGTCCAAAAGCGGACGTTGGCCGCGCAGGCTGAGAGAAACAAATGGCTGGCATTTATGATTTCACGGCGACCTCGCTTGCCGGCGAGGAGGTCCCGCTGCAGCGGTTCGAGGGTCAGGTTCTCCTGATCGTCAACACCGCCAGCGCCTGCGGCTTCACCCCGCAATATGGCGGTCTGGAAAAGCTGCAGCAGGCGCTCGGACCACGCGGCTTTTCGGTGCTGGGATTTCCCTGCAACCAGTTCGGCGCCCAGGAACCCGGCGATGCCAGGCAGATCGAGCAGTTCTGCAGCAGCAACTACGCGGTCAGCTTTCCGATGTTCGCCAAGATCGACGTCAATGGCAGCCATGCCCATCCGCTGTACCAGTATTTGAAAGCCGAAAAGTCCGGGCTGCTCGGCGGCTCGATCAAATGGAATTTCACCAAATTCCTGGTCGACCGTTCGGGCAAGGTGGTGGCGCGGCATGCGCCGACCACCAGGCCGGAAGCACTGATCAAGGAAATCGAGGCGCTGCTATGAACGAGAAAAACCAGGCCATGACCGACCAACTGCCCGATCGTCTTTCGACCGATCCGAAAAGCCCCTTTTACAACGAAGAGGTGCTGGCGCGCGATGTCGGCATTCGCTTCAAGGGCGTCGAGAAGACCAATGTCGAGGAATACTGCGTCAGCGAGGGCTGGGTGCGGGTCACCGCCGGCGCCGCCCGGGACCGCTACGGCAACCCGCTCACGCTGAAGGTCCATGGCCCGGTAGAGCCGTATTTTCGCGACAAGCCGGCGTCGTGAGGGGGCCTCCAATGCAGTCAATCAAGCCGCACTGAATAAAGGCCCGTCATGCCCGGCCTTGTGCCGGGCATCCACGTCTTACAGTGTAGCAGCAAGCAAGACGTGGATGGCCGGGGCAAGCCCGGCCATGACGAATGATTAATTCATCTGCTGAAAGCCAAGCCCCATGTCCGTCCGCATCGTCGATGTCCGCGAAGTGACAAAACCGATCGCCTCGCCGATCCGCAACGCCTATATCGATTTTTCCAAGATGACGACCAGCCTGGTCGCGGTCGTCACCGACATGGTGCGCGACGGCAAGCCGGTGGTCGGCTACGGCTTCAATTCGAACGGCCGCTATGGCCAGGGCGGATTGATCCGCGAGCGCTTCGCGCCGCGGCTGCTGGAGGCGGATCCGGATAGCCTGCGCGATTCCACCGGCGACAATCTCGATCCCGACAAGGTCTGGGCTGCGCTGATGGCGAACGAGAAGCCGGGCGGCCATGGCGAGCGCTCGGTCGCGGTCGGCACCATCGACATGGCGGTGTGGGACGCGGTGGCCAAGATCGCGGGCAAGCCGCTGTTCCGGCTGCTGGCCGAACGTCATGGACGCGGCGCCGATCCGCGCGTCTTCGTCTACGCCGCCGGCGGCTATTATTATCCCGGCAAGGACCTGTCGGCGCTGCGCGGCGAAATGCGCGGCTATCTCGACCGCGGCTACACTGTCGTGAAGATGAAGATCGGCGGCGCCGCGATCGCGCAGGACCGAGCGCGGATCGAGGCCGTGCTGCAGGAGATCGGCAGCCAGGCGCGGCTCGCCGTCGACGCCAACGGCCGCTTCGATCTCGAGACCGCGATCGCCTACGCCAGGATGCTGCGGGACTATCCCTTGTTCTGGTACGAGGAGGCCGGCGATCCCCTGGATTTCCAGCTCCAGGCCGCGCTGGCGGAATTCTATCCGGGCCCGATGGCGACCGGCGAAAACCTGTTCAGTCACCAGGACGCGCGCAACCTGCTGCGCTATGGCGGGATGCGGCCCGACCGCGACTGGCTGCAGTTCGATTGCGCGCTGTCCTACGGGCTATGCGAATACCAGCGTACGCTGGCCGCGCTGCAAGGCTGCGGCTGGTCGGCCAGCCGATGCATTCCGCATGGCGGCCATCAGATGTCGCTGAATATCGCCGCCGGCCTCGGCCTCGGCGGCAATGAGAGCTATCCCGACCTGTTCCAGCCCTATGGCGGTTTCCCTGATGGCGTCCGGGTCGAGAACGGCTTTATCACCATGCCGGATCTGCCGGGCATCGGGTTTGAGGGCAAGGCCGATCTCTACGCGGAGATGAAGGCGCTGGCGGCATGAGATTCGTCGAACCCGAAAATCGCGAACGGCCTGCGGTGTAGGATGGCGGGTTACGGCTGCGCCTCCAACCCGCCCGGGTCAGCTCTGACCGGCCAGCTTACGACAGGCGCATGTCCAGCAGGCGGCGGCCTTCGGTCTTCAGCAGTTTCTTCACCGCGCTCGAGGCGGCGATCTCGCCCTGGTTGGCGTAGGCTTCATGGTTCTTTTCGATGTCGTCGAGGCGGTAGAGATAGTTGACCATCAGGCCCGCGGATTCGCGCAGGCCCTTGGCGGAGAGGTCGCCGAGCCAGTCGATCCGTTCCAGCCGCGCGCCGTTGCCGAGATGGAATCGCGCCACCGAGTCGATCAGCCGGCCCTTGGCGGTGCGCGCTTTCAGAAAATAGTGCGCCGCCAGCGGCTCGAGCACCGACCGCAGCTGCGTCGCCAGTTCCGCATTCTCGAACCAGTTTTGGGTGTCGAGCCGATCGAGCAGCGCGCGGCCCTCCTCGGAGACCGGCACGTCCGGCGCCTGCTTCAGCCACGGCATGAAGCCCGGCACCGGCGACAGCGTCACGAAATTTTCAAGTCTGGGGAATTCGCGCTGCAGTTCCTCTACCACCTGCTTGATCAGGAAGCTGCCGAAGGAGATGCCGCCGAGGCCGCGCTGGGTGTTGGAGATCGAATAGAACACCGCGGTGCGGGCGCGCTCGATCGGCACCGGCTGGCGGTCTTCGGCGAGCAGCGGCGCGATCGCGCCCGGGATGGTTTCGGTCAGCGCCACCTCGACGAAGATCAGCGGCTCGTCGACCAAAGCGGGATGGAAGAACGCGTAGCAGTGCCGGTCGATCGGATCGATGCGGCGGCGCAGATCGTCCCAGTCGCGTATCTCATGCACCGCCTCGTAGCGGATGATCTTTTCCAGGATGTTGGCGGGGGTCGACCAGTCGATTCGGCGCAGCACGAGAAACCCCCTGTTGAACCATGAGGCCAGCAGATGCACGATGTCGCGGTCGAGCGCGGCAAGATCCTTGTGCTGATGCATCAGGAGAAGCAGGTCGGCGCGCATCGCCACCAGTTCGCCGGTGCCGCCCGGGGCGCGGTTGAGGCGGCGGATCAATTCCTGCCGCCGCGGCTCGGAGGCAAAATGCAGGTCGCTGGCGTCGTCGTCGCTCGGCTGCGCGCGCCAGGCCTCGATGGCCTCGGCCAGCCTTTCGCGGTCCGGACCATAGCGGCGGGCGAGGGTTTCGAAAAACCGCAGCCGGCCGGCCTCGTCGAGCTGATGATAGCGGTCCAGCACTTCGCGCGCCATCGCGGTGCCGGAGGCCTCGCCGCGGCCGGACAGCAGCGCCTCGCATAATTCGATCAGTTCGGAGGCGTCCTGCCTGGCGTCGGAAGACCCTGCGCGGCGCAGCAGGGTGCGGCCGCGCTCGGAGATCGACGCCAGCAGATCGGAGAAGAAGGCATTGTTCATGGTCGGTCTTGTCTCTGGTCGGGGCACGAAGTTCGGCCCGGGCGGCGAGCTCTGCGATTTCGAAGTTCGGTCGGCGACCAGAAACAATTGTCATTCCGGGGCGCTTGTGACGCGCGGAGCGCGGCACAATCGAGCCCGGAATCCATAACCACCGCAGGGGCTATGGATTCCGGGCCTGCGCTCCACCCGGCTATCGCCGGCCAGAGCGCATCCCGGAATGACGACAATGATAACATGGGATCGGTTTCCTGGGATCGATGCACGAGATGAAATTTAGGGCGACGCGAAGCCCAATCAAGCCATGCAATGATCTTGCAAGTCGCTGTACCCCCTGATCGTACAAGTGTCGGGATGCTATTTCGCCTGCGAAAACTCGGTCGGGGTCTTGCCGGTGACCTGGCGGAAGGCGTGCGAAAATGCCGGCACGCTGGCATAGCCGAGATCGGAGGCGAGCTGCTTGACCGGGACATTGGCCTCCATCGTCAGTTTCTCGATGGCGGCGGCGATGCGGGCGCGCTGGCACCAGCTCTTGAAGCTCAATTGTGTTTCCGAGGAAAACAGCCGCGACAGCGTGCGCGCCGAGGTTCCGACCTGTTGTGCCAGGGTCTCGATCTCGTGCGCTCCGGTCGGGTCGCCGAGCACGATGTCGGCGGCGCGCCGGCAGCGCGGCTCGTGCGGCAGCGGAATGAAGGTCGTGGAATCCTCGGCGTGATTCAATTCGAGGACGGCAAGCCGCACCAGCAGTTCGGTTCGTTCCGCGTCGTTGCGGCCGTCGAACAGAGCCAGGATGGCCTGGTGCAACAGTGGCGACACCCGCACCACGAATTCGGATTTCAGGCTTTCGCTGCGCGCCTGGCGCCTGAGCCACGCCAGATCGAAATACAGCGTGCGCATGTCGATATCGGCCAGCACGTCGATGGCATGTTCGAGCCGGGCAGGGACCCAGACCGCGCGGTCCGGCGGCACCAGCCAGCGCCCCTTCGGGGTGGTGACCTGCATCGTGCCCCTGGCCGCATAGACCAGTTGCGCCTCGCGGTGCATGTGGGGATCGAGCCGGATGCCCTTCTTGTAATGGCGCGCCACCAGATGGGCGCCGTCGGGAGCCGCCCGAGGCTCCCCGGGGATGGCGTGGATTGGCGCTTGGGCGATACTCATTGGCGGCATTCCGTCAGGGCAACGACGTATAACCCATTCCAGCAAAAACGGGAATCGTCCATGAACAGCCCCAGCCGGGTGATCGGCTTCGTCAATGCCGCCCACTTCATCGACCATTATTCGATGCTGATCTTCGCCGCCGCCGTCATTGTCATGGGGCCGGCGCTCGGCATGGCCTATTCCGAGCTGCTGCCCTACGCCACCCCCGGCTTCATTGCCTTCGGCGCCGGATCGCTGCTCACCGGCTGGCTCGGCGACCGCTGGAGCCGCCGCCACATGATGGTGATCTTCTTTGCCGGGATCGGCGCCTCGATGATCGCGGTCGGGCTCGTGCAGACCCGCCTCCAGCTCGGCGCGGCGCTGTTGTCGATCGGGCTGTTCGCCTCGATCTACCATCCGGTCGGCACCGCCATGATCGTGTCCTATGCCGGCAAGCTCGGCCGCGAGATGGGGCTCAACGGCGTCTGGGGCAATCTCGGCGTGGCCTCGTCGGCGCTGGTCACCGGCGTGGTCGGACAGTATCTCGGCTGGCGCTGGGCGTTCATCATCCCCGGCATCGTCACCATCCTGATCGGCATCGCCTTCGCGCGCATGGTGGTTCACGAGGATCGCTCCGGCCACCGCCAGGCGGCGGCGCAGGCCAGGGTGGCCAAACGCGACATGTGGCGGGTGATCGTGGCGCTGTTGATCGTGGTGGTCGCGATCTCCACCACCTTCAACGCGGTGACCGTGGCGCTGCCGAAACTGTTCGCCGAACGGCTGGCCGACCTGACCGCAAGCCCGGCATTGCTCGGGGTGATCGCGGCCTTCGTCTATGTGTTCGGCGCAATGACGCAATACACCATCGGCAAGCTGATCGACCGGCATTCGCTGAAGACCGTCAGCCTGCCGCTGTCGCTGCTGCTGGCGCCGTTCCTGTACCTGGCGGCGTCCTTGTCCAATCTGCCGCTGATCCTGGCCTCGATCGGCATCGTAATGGGAGCGTTCGGCCAGGTCACCGTCAACGACGCCATGGTCGGCAAATACACCAGCGAGCAGTGGCGCTCGCGCGCCTATGCGGTACGCTATTTCGTCGGCTTCACCGCCGCCGGCGCCTCGGTGGGCCTTGTGGCCTGGCTCTACCGGCAGGGCGGTTTTGTCACCATGCTGCACGCCTTCGCCGCGCTTTGCCTGCTGGTGATCGCGGCCGCGATCATCCTTCCGGCCGAGATCAAGGTGCCGGCGGCGCCGGCCAATTGAAGGCGGTGAGCCGCCGACCTCAGTGATGCGGGCGCTGTTCCCGGCCGCGACGGGTGCCGTGTTGGTGCAAGGAACGGCACGCGACTGGCCGGCTGGTCGCTGTTCCGATGGCGAGGGATCATGAACCGGCTTTCGCTTTTGGGCGCGTAGCCCCGCTGCTCCTGCCAGCCGCCACAGCGTTGCAGACCAGCAACAAGTAACGGCCGAGTGCGCGCCGGGATGCCGCGGTTTCGTAATGTCATCGCTCCGTCACCTTCAAAAACTAGAGCTTCCCCGGGCAAAACAAAAACTGATCATAACGGGCTGGGGCTGTAGTAATGTCGCGTATGCAACGTGGTCGCCGTCCAGTCGGCGGTCGTTTGGCGTGCTTGAAACAAGCGCCGGTGGCCGGTCTCGCGGTCCTGGCCGCCGGTTTTTTTCTCGCCATTTCCGGTGGCGCCAGCGCGCAACAACTTCCGGCCAGCGCCTTCCAGGCCTATAACGCCGCCACCGCAAGCTCGATCGTAGCTGGACCGTTCTCGCTCTATACCGTCCCGGTCGACTCGCTGTTGCCGACCCAGATGAACGAAGGCTTCACCGAAGTCGGTGCCAAGACCACGGGCTTCGACCTGCTGACGCCCTCGCAGCTGCAAGCCAGTCTGTTGGGCGACATCGAGCCCGTGGTCGTCGGACCCGGCGGCGTTCTCTATGTCACGGACGGCCACCATACCTTTACCGCGCTGGAGAATTCCAGCTACGGCGCCACCAATCCGACCGTGTACGTCAATGTGATCGCCAATTACTCGAATTTGACCGAGGCGGAATTCTGGGCGCAGATGGAAGCGTCCAATCTGCTGCTGCCGCTGAACAACGGCGTGCCCCAGCTTGTGAACACCGCCACCGGGTCGCCGATCCCGACCTCGCTGACCGGATTGACAAATGATCCCTATCGCGGGCTCGAATACAGCATCCTGAAGAACAAAAACTCGAAGCTGTTCCCGACCACGTCGAACATCATTGGCGCGATCGGCGCGTCGAAGCCCGGAATCGACAAGGAAACCGGCCTGTATGCCGATTTCATCAACGCCGACGCCTACCGGGACGCCAATGGCGGCCTTGGATTGCCGTACCTCTCGCCGGGTGACATCCTGATTGCGACGCGTTGGAATCTCAATGCCAGCAGCGTCACGACGATGCCGAATATCGGTACGGTTACGGCGGGGCAATTGCCGGGTTTCATTCTGCCGGCCGGCACCAATCTGACCATCAGCAGCACGATCAGCAATTCGACGCTGTCGACCGGCACGCTCGATGCCTATGGCACATTCACCGGCATCACCCAGTTCAATCTGGGAACGCCGAGCAATCCGATCCTGGTCGGGCAGCCGCAGTCGGGCTTCGTCATGCAGCTCGGCAATGACCTCGGCGGCACCGTCACGCTGAGCGGCAACAACACCTATACCGGCGGCACCACGATTACGGCGGGCAAGCTGATCATCGCCAGCGACGCGGCGCTCGGTGCCGCGCCACCGCTGACCACCGCGCAATTCAATTCCAGCCTGAACCTCAATTCGCTGGGTTTTCCGACCAATGCGCTGGCAGCGGTTCAGGCCGACAACGGCATCGTTTTCAACAGCCTCACCGAAGGCAACGGCACGCTGACCATCGGGACGACTACCGGCGGGACCTTCTCGACCAGCCGGCCCATCGCGGTCGACAGCGAAGCTGCGACCATCAACGTCAACGGCAATTCCGTGACGCTGAACGGCCCGCTGGTATCGGCCGGCACCAACGGTGTCGCGCTGGGCAATGCCGACGGCGAGTCTCCCCTGACGATCGACGACCTCAGTACCGCCAATAACGGCAAACTGATCCTCGACACCCCCAGTCCCTACTTCTACGGCAATATCATTATCGGCAATACCGGCGCCCCGACCGTCGAGGTGATGAGCGACGCGGCGCTGGGCGCCACCAATTTGCCGGCCAACGAGCTCGGCCAGGTCGAGCTCAATGGCGGCATCCTGCAGGCCGGCGCCAGCTTCTCTTCGGTGCGCAGCCTGTTCCTCGGCGGTGGCAGCACCTTCGACACCAACGGCTTTACCACGTCGTGGGCCGGCACGCTTACCGACTTACAACGCACGCTGGTGATCGAGAACTCGAACAGCAGCGGCACCGGCGCGGTCGGCAACGTCACCTTCGGCAGTCTTGCCGCCGGTTCGACGGCGACCCTTTCGGTCAACGCCGGCAGCGGCACCGCCGGCGGTCCCGGCACGTCGGTGACGTTCACCAATGGCATCACGCGCAACGGCAATTCCAACAGCAACGCCCCCGCCAACGCCACATTGTTCATCAACCCGGCGACCGGCAGCACGCTCGGGGCGAACGGCACCAATGGCGTCGAGGTATTTTCCAGCGGCGCCTCGGCGACCCTGACCAACGGCATCGTGCCGGTCTGGATCATCACCGATTCCGGCGGCAGCGCCTCGACCAATCCCTACAATTTCCTCACCTACAGCGGGTCCAACGGCTATCAGGCGGCGACCTCGATCTATACCGGCAGCTTCGGTGCCTCGAATGTCGTCAAATTATCGTCAAGCTCGACGCTCGTGACCAGTTCGCAAGCCTATGCATTGAACCTGCAGAACAGCAAGACGCTGACGATTGATCCCGGCCAGACGCTGACCATCGGCAACGGCAGCAATCCGGCTGGCATGATCCTCGAAGGCACGACCACGATTTCCGGCGGCACGCTCGCCTTCGGTGCCAGCGAGGCGGTGATCGACGTCAAGGCTACCAACACCATCAGTTCGGCGGTCACCGGCACCGGTGGGTTGACGCTGGCGGGGTCCGGCACGCTGGTCCTGAGCGGAACGGGCGGCGGCCTCAGCGGGCCAATCGCGGTCGATTCCGGCACGCTGCAGCTCAACACGGCGAATTATTTCCCGACCTCGGGCGGCGGCACCACGGTGTGGCTCTCGAACGTCAAGAGCAAGCCGTCGAACGCCATCCTGGCGGTGGACGCTAGCAACGTCATCAGTGCGCTCAACAGCGACGGCAACAACAGCGCCGTCAATATCGCGACCGGCGTCATTTTGACCATCGGCGACAGCAACAACCTGAATTCGACGCTGTCGAGCGTGATCACGGGTACCGGCACCGGCTCGCTGGTGAAGGCCGGCAGCGGGCTTCTCGATATTTCCGGCAGCGGCGGCGTGAGTTTCGGCGCCGGCGGCAGCGTTTCGGTCAATGCCGGCGCGCTTCGCATTGGCAGTGGCCTGTTCAGCAGCAGCGCGACGACGCCGATTGCCGTCGCATCGGGCGCCGAGCTGCAATATTCCGGCAATGGCGGCTCGGTGTTCAACGATCCGATCTCGGGCGCCGGCGTATTCCACCTTGTCGCCGGCACGGTTCAGCTCACGGGCACCAACGTCTATACCGGCGGCACCGTCCTCGAGGTCGGCACGACGCTCGACGTGACCACCGCCAACCTGCCGACCGGCGGCAATATCAGCAATGCCGGCGGCACGCTGCTGTTCGACCAGTCGAGCACTGGCACCTTCTCCGGCGTGATGAGCAATGGCCAGCAGTCCGGCGGCGCCGCCGATCCCAACGACATGTCGTGCACGCTGGTGGCCTGCACCACCTCCGTGCTCGCCGGCACCCTGATCAAGGACGACAGCGCGACCGGAAGCGGCGGCAATGTCACCCTTGCCAATGTTCAGGCCTATACCGGGATGACCTATATCGAGGCCGGCACCCTGACGCTCGGGGCCGTCAATACGATCGCCAGCAGCAGCGGGGTCGATCTCGGCCGGGTCGGCGGCGCGGTCTGCAATCCCTCGCCATGCACCGGGGTGACCGCGACCCTGGCGCTCGGCGCCAACAACACCATCAGCGGATTGATGGACAACCCGGCGAACACCACCCAGGTCCAGCTCAACGGCTTCACCTTGACGCTGGCGCCGGTCGCCGGAACGTCGTGGTCCTATGGCGGCGCGATCGTCGACGGTTCGGCGGCGGGCGGCAGCCTGGTGCAGAACGGCCCCGGCATCAGCATTCTCACCGGTACCAGCACCTATAGCGGCGCGACCACGGTCAATGCCGGCGTGCTGGAGGTCAACGGCACGATCGGCAATTCGTCCAGCGTTGCAGTGAATTCGGGGGGCACCCTGGCCGGCGGCGGCACTGTCGATCCGGTCACCGTCACCATCAATTCGGGCGGCACGCTTGCCCCGGGCATTCCCGGAATGCCCGGCACGTCGCTGACCATCGCCGGCAATCTGGCCTTCCAGTCCGGCGCGATCTATCTGGTGCAGGTCGGCTCGTCGGCATCGACCTTCGCGGCGGTCACCGGCACCGCCGCGCTGGCGGGCAATGCGCTCGCCGCTTTCGCGACCGGCAGCTATTCGCAGCATTACACCATCCTTCAGGCGGCCGGGCTCAGCGGCACCTTCGCCTCCCTTTCCACGCTTGGCCTTCCGGTAAATTTCGCCCCCAATCTCAGCTACACGAGCACCAGCGTTATCCTCAATCTCACCGCGGCGCTCGGTGCCGGCGCCGGGCTGAACGTCAATCAGCAGAACGTCGCCGGCGCGCTCAACGGCTTCTTCAACGGCGGAGGAACGCTGCCGGCCGGCTTCGGCACTTTGTTCGGCCTTACCGGTGGCAACCTCGCCAACGCGCTGACGCAGGCCTCGGGTGAAACGGCGACGGCTTCGCAGCAGACCACCTTCGATGCCATGAACCTGTTCATGGGACTGTTGACCGATCCGTTCGTCGCCGGACGCGGCGAGGGCCCGGGCGCGGGGGCCAATTCGACCGGATATGCCGAAGAAGGTTACGGCGTCAGCGCCTATGCGCCCGGGGACAGACCGCGTTCGCGGAGCGAGCGCGACGCCTATGCCGCGATCTATCACAAGGCGCCGCCGATCGCCGAAAGCTTCAACCAGCGCTGGAGCGTATGGGCGGCGGGCTTTGGCGGCTCGCAGTCCACCGATGGCAACGCGGCTGTGGGATCGAACGCCACCACCAGCAGCATCGCCGGCACCGCCGTCGGCGCCGACTATCGCTTCTCGCCGTCTACCCTTGCCGGATTTGCTCTCGCGGGCGGCGGCACCAGCTTCAGCGTTGCCGGCGGCGGCACCGGGCGCTCCGACCTGTTCCAGGCCGGCGCCTTCATTCGCCATAATGCCGGACCGGCCTATATCTCCGCCGCGCTCGCCTATGGCTGGCAGGACGTCACCACCAACCGCACCGTCACCATCGCCGGCACCGACATGCTGCAGGCGCGCTTCAATGCCAATGCGTTCTCCGGCCGTCTCGAAGGCGGCTACCGCTTCGTGGCGCCGGTCATCGGTGGCGTCGGCGTGACGCCCTACGCCGCCGCGCAGTTCACGACCTTCGATCTGCCGGCCTATGCCGAAGGCGTGCTGGCGGGCGCCAATACTTTCGCGCTGGCCTATGGCGCCAGGGACGTCACCGATCCCCGCAGCGAGCTCGGCATTCGCACCGACAAGTCGTACGCGCTGCAGGGGGCGATCCTGACCCTGCGCGGTCGCGTCGCCTGGGCCTATGATTACGACCCCGACCGCTCGGTTGCCGCCACCTTCCAGACGCTGCCGGGCGCGAGTTTTGTCGTCAACGGCGCCGCGCAGGCGCATGATTCCGCGCTCACCACCGCCTCGGCGGAGATGAAATGGATGAACGGCTGGTCCGCCGCCGCCACCTTCGAGGGCGAGTTTTCCAGCGTCACCAAGGCCTATGCCGGCAAGGGCGTGGTGCGCTACACGTGGTGAGCGGCTATTTTGCAAGGTTGCCGGCGCGGCGGCGCCGGCCGGGCGCCTTCAACGGGATTTGAACGGCACCGCTGAAATTCTGCCGGTAGCGGCTGGCTTCAAGGGTTCCAACGCGGGCTCCGATCGCCCACAATGGCCGGTGAGGGCTCGATCCTGAGAGCGAGCCGAGCCTGAGGAATCCAATGACCGTTCCGCTGTTGCCGCGCATCGCCGGCCTCTTGTTTCTGGGAGCCTCGATGATGATGGCTGTTCCCGCCAGCGCCGATGCGCTCAAGGATGAAATCGCACCGACCGGCAAGCTGCGGGTGGCGATCGCGATCAGCCCGGCCGGCGGCGCGTTCTGGTCCACCAGGACCGAAACCGGCGGCTACGCCGGGGTTCCGGTGGATCTCGGCAAGGCGATGGCCGCCGAGCTCGGGGTCGGGGTCGAATATGTCGTGTTCCAGAATTCCGGGCAGATCACCGACTCGGTGTCGAACGGCGGCTGGGACATCACCTTCCTGCCGAAGGACCCGGAACGCGAGAAAAGGATGTCGTTCGGGCCCATTTACGAGGTGGCGGACGCGACCTACATCGTCAGGGCCGGCTTGCCGGTCAGCGATTTCAAGAGCCTCGACCAGCCCGGCATCAGGGTCGCGGCGGTCAACAACACCACCACCATGCGCGGCGCAATGGCGCATCTGAAGCAGGCGAAAGTCACGGGTTACCAGACCTATGACGAGATCTTCGGCCTGCTCAAGGCCGACGAGATCGACGCCTTCGCGCTGTCGCGCGACCAGCTCAATGCCATGGCCAAAAAGATTCCGGGAACGCACGTGCTGGACGAAACCTTCAAGCAGACCGTCACCGCGGTCGCCGTGCCGCCGCATCATCCGCTGTCCCTGGCGTTCGCCACTAGGTTCATGACCGACGCCGCCACCAACGGCGTGCTGCGCCGCGCCTACGACAATAACGGCCTGAAAGATTCCGCGATCCGGGTTAAGTAGCGCGGGTTCGCTGCCGCTGGTACGGCGTTTCCGAGTTCGAATGATTTCGGTTCGTTGCGACCATCAACAACGAGTGTCATTCCGGGGCGCGTCTTGCGCGAGCCCGGAATCCATAACCCCCACCGGGAGTATGGATTCCGGGCCTGCGCCTCAAGTCGGCTATCGCCAATTGAGGGCGCATCCCGGAACCACAAACGATGGATCGGATCGATCTCAGGGAATCGATTTTCTTAGTTCGTCGCGGTGACCGGGATCGGCTCCATGCCGCTGTTGACGATGGCGTCGTGGGCCGCCGATGAAGCCAGGAACCTGATCAGCGCGCGGCCGGCGTCGGGCTCCCTGGAGACGGTGGCGATGCCGGCCGAGAACACCGTGATCTTCTGCAGTTCGGGCGGCAGAGGGCCGACGATATCGATGCCGGGCACCGGCTTCAGCTCGCTGATCTGCTGCAGGCCGATCTCGGCCTCGCCGCGCGCGACGATTTCGCCGACCGGGGTTGCCGGAATCTTGCGCGCCTTGTCCTTCATGGCGTCGGCAATGCCGAGCCTGGCGAACATCTCGGTCGAGACATAGACGCCGCTGGCGCTGTCGGAATAGGCGATGGTCCTGGCCGCGAGCAGGGCGCGCTTGACCTCCTCGGCCGAGCCGATGTCCGGCTTCGGCGCTCCTGATTTCACCGCGACGCCGATCGGCGATTTCACCAGATCGACGCTGCTGCCGGCGACCACCTTGCCCTGCCGGGCGAGATCGGCCAGCGCATAGCCCACCATGATCAGGACGTCGGCGGGTTCGCCGCGTTGCAGCCGCACCGGGATCGCGTTGACCGTGGTCCCCATCGAGGGCCCGTAGGCCGTGATCACCTTGTTGCCGGTCAGGCGCTCGAACTCCGGGACCAGCGCGTTGTAGGCCGCCGAAAGGCCGCCCGAGATCATCACCCGCACCTCGGCGGCATCGGCCGCATGGGCCAGCAGCACGGCGCCGGCCAGACCCAGCAGCAGCGTGCGAAGATGTGCGAATCGAAGCTTCATGACGTTTCTCCCGGGTCGGCTCTTGATCGGCCGTGCTTGATGACGGGATGATGGTATCGCGCAAGCCGGCCTTGGCCTAGGGGGTGAACGGAAATGTCACCGCCGGCAGAGCGTGGAGTGCGTCGTTACCAACGCTCCTCGCAAAGATCGCTCCAACGACGGCTCCGTGTTCACGAATTGACGTGGACGAAATCGCGCAGCAGCGGATAGATCTCGTTGTTCCAGCGCCGGCCGCTGAACACGCCGTAATGGCCGACGCCGGCCTGCATGTGATGCACCTTGCGGTAGGCGCGCACGCCGGTGCAGAGGTCCTGCGCCGCCAAGGTCTGGCCGATCGAGCAGATGTCGTCCTTTTCGCCTTCCACCGTCATCAGGCCCATGCGCCGGATCGAGCCCGGGTTCACCGGCCGGCCGCGATAGGTCAGCTTGCCCTGCGGCAACAGATGCTCCTGAAAAACGTCGCGGATGGTCTCGATGTAGAATTCCGCCGGCAGGTCCATCACAGCGAAATATTCGTCGTAGAACGTCTTGATGGTGTCGGCCTTGTCCTTCTCGCCCTTGGCCAGGTGGTCGGCGAGATCGACATGGGACTTGATGTGGCGCTCGAGGTTCATCGACACGAAGGCGGTGAGCTGGATGAATCCGGGATAGACCTGCCGGAACGCGCCCTTGCACTGGATCGGCACGTAATTGATCAGGTTCTCCTCGAACCATTTGAGCGGCTTGCTCTTGGCGAAATCGTTGACCTTGGTCGGCGCGATCCGGGTATCGATCGGGCCGGCCATCAGCGTCAGGGTGGGGGGGGGGGCGGGGTGGTTGTCCTCCGACATGATGGCGGCGGCGGCGAGCGCCGACACCGAGGGCTGGCAGATCGCCACCATGTGCGAGCGCGGGCCGAGCTGATCGAGAAAGCTGATGAGGTGCCCGGTGTATTCGTCGAGGCCGAACTTGCCCTGGTCGAGCGGAATGTCGCGGGGATTGTGCCAGTCGGTGATGTAGACGTCGTGGTCCTGCAGCAAGGTCTTCACCGTGCCGCGCAGCAATGTGGCGAAGTGGCCGGACATCGGCGCCACCAGCAGCATGCGCGGCTGTGGCGGCGAATTCTCCTTCTTGAAATGCAACAGCGAACCGAACGGGGTCGCGTAGACCACCTCTTCGGTGACCGCGAGTTCCTGATTGCCGACCATCACCCTGTCGATGCCGTAAGGCGGCCTTGTATAGGTGAGCGAGGTGCGCGAGATCAGCTCGAGGGCGGCGGCAAGCCGTCCGAACAGCTTTTCGGAGATGCCTTGCGGAACGAGGTTGAGATATTTCAGCGCCGACGCGGCTCCGGTCCGCCACGGTGCTGTCAAGTCCATGTGGTTCTGATAGGCTTGATACATCATCGACATCATCCGACGCGGCCCCCGCTGCTGTTGCCATGCAATATCGAAGCCAGGGAAGAGTCAAATAGCCTCCAGAACTGGCACGTCGCTTGCTGCTAAGGCAGGTGTTGAGGCAGGGCAGCGGGCCGTCGCGCCGAAGGGCCCCGGATGGCCCAGGCAGGCGCTCGGGCGCAAGGGGAAAGCCATATGGCGAAAGCGACGTTGACCATCAGCAGCAAGAACTATTCGTCGTGGTCGCTGCGCGGCTGGCTGCTGACCAGGTTCTCCGGGCTCGAATTCGACGAGATCGTCACCGCGCCGGACGACGCTTCGGCGCGCGCCGAAATCCTGCTGTTGTCGTCATCGATCCTGGTGCCGTGCCTGCGGCATGACGGCGCCACCGTGTGGGACACCCTGGCGATCGCGGAATATCTCAACGAGGTCATGCCGCAAGCCGGCCTGTTGCCGGCGGACCGCATCCTGCGGGCGCATTGCCGGTCGATCTGCGGCGAAATCCACTCCGGCTTCACCACCCTGCGCGCCTCGCTGCCGGTCAACCTGAAAGGTCATTTCCCCAACTTCAAGATCTGGTCGCGGGCGCAGGCCGATATCGACCGGGTCTGCGCCATCTGGCGCGAATGCCTGGCCAAATCGGGGGGCCCGTTCCTGTTCGGCGAACGCTGCATGGCGGACGCCATGTATGCGCCTGTGGTGACCCGTTTCATGACCTATGACGTGAAGCTGGAGCCGAGGCTCAAGGACTATGCCGCGATGATCGTGGCGTTGCCCGAAATGCAGGAATGGATCGAGGCCGCCAGGGCCGAGCCCGCCGACATCGAGGAGCTCGAGGTCGAATATTAGGCAGCGCCGGCGCGGCTTTGCCTGTTTGCAGGGCTCAAGCATCGGGCAGGCCTTGCTCAACTTGGTGCCATCGTAGACATCCGGATGGAAGCCTGTGGCAGGCCGCGGAATCCGTGCGGGACCGGCTCGATCCGGATTCAGGTCTCCGGCCAGCGGCTTCGGCCTCGCGGTGGCAGCAGCGGTCGACATTGCCGCGCTGCAGCGCGGCTGGCGCGATTTTCGCATGGCACAATAAAGCGGTGAACACGGCGATCCCGCGCTGCCAAAAATTTGGACGCCGGAAGATCGTCGCGATCGCTCACCAGGACCAGTGGAGGCCTCGATGAATCAGCACGCTGTCGTCAACACGTTTTCCCACGTCAAACCCGGCGATACCGAATTCACCGGCGGAGGCCTGCGTGACTTTTTCCTGTATCGCGATCTCGGCATTGCCGCCGCGACCGGCGGCCAGGTGATCTGTCACCTGGTCAAGGCCAATCCCGAGATGCCGCCCGAGGACGGCACCGGCTGGCACAAGCATGAATGCGATTTCCAGGTCGTGATCATGATGAAGGGCTGGGCGCGATTCATGTATGAGGACAAGCCGACCCTGGTGCAGGCTGGCGACGTGGTGCATCAGCGGCCGGGGATCGTGCATTATCTCTACGACTACTCGCCGGACATGGAATATCTGGAAATCGTCAGCCCGGCCGACTTCAAGACCGTCGACATGCCGCCGGCCACCGACAAGGTGCCGCCGGTGACGCCCTGGAAATAGCTTTGGCGGCCGGCGGCCGATCTCGCCGCCGCCGTTAACGTTTCAGGCCCGCGGCGCAGTGCCGGCAGGGCGGGCGTGACTGGATATGGTGCGGTATCCGGTTCGGGTCATCGACATCTAGCCGTGAACGCATCGGCACTCCCCTGATTCGGCTGATTCGGGCGCGTTTCGTTCCGGGCGTGTTCCGGACCTTAAGGCCCGGCCTGCCGCCGTTGCATTATGGCACAGCGTCCAGCACTCAGCAGGTCGCCCCTGCGAACGTCCGCACGGACGGCTCGGGTCAAAGCGCGGACAGCAGAGAAAATTCCATCTGCGATAGCCCCGGGCTCCTCACGGCCGGCTCAGGCGCCAGCCGACCACGGTCGCCTCGAGGAGGCCGCCGGATTCGTGATTGCGCCATTCGCCGTCGACGAAGCGGCAGGTGAACGGCAGCTGGTAGGTGCCGCTGTGATCTTCGCAGAGCACCTGCACCGGCTGATCCGGCGGCGGTTCGCCGTTGCCGTTGAATTCGGCCAGACGTCGTTCGCGCGTTGCCATTCCATGATTCTCCCTTGCAGGGACGCGCCGGCCGTCGGCCCGCGTTCCTCGCTGCTCGCCCCGGTTCTGTGCTAGCTGGGGTGTACCCGCCAAAGCTCAACGCGCGAATGAGGTTTCACTGTGATATCTTCGCTACGCCGCACCCGCTCGCGACAAATTGACCGCAGCCCGACCCGACGAGGGATCTCGATGATCGTCCGGATCGCTCGCATCGCCGCGCTGACCCTGCTCTCCCCGGTGCTGGCACCGGCTGTCGCCACGGCCCAGGATGTTCCCGGCATCGAGATCTGCACCGTCGAGAAGACCATGGAGCGGCGCACCTCCTGCCTGCAGAGCAATGTCGATTTCCTGCAAAAGACCATCGGCAAACTGGCCATCGACCACCAGCAGAAGATCGACGCCGCCAACCGCCAGATCGAAGGGCTGAAAGCCGTCGTCGCCGCTTTGCAGAAGACCGTGGACGACCTGCAGGCGGCGCAGAAGAAAACCGCCGAGGCGCAGAAGAAGGCCGAGTCACCGCCGGCCAAGGATGTTCCGGCGGCGAAGCAGGGCGTAAAGTAGGGCGCGGCGAGCGGGGTGGGAGGTGCGGAGGGCTGACCGTTGGCAACAATCGTCATTCCCGGCCTGTGCTCCGCCCGGCTATCGCCGGCCTGAGCACATTCCGGATGTGCAACTGCACATCCGGAACGACAAATGATGGATCATAAAACCGGTTTCAAGGAATCGCCGCACCAGCGCAGGCCATGCGCATTTGTACTAATCGACGAGTTCGGTGATCGCCGCTGGCGCATCGACGAAGGCGAACGGGTTCAGGAATTGACGCCGCCACATCAAATTCCGGTCCACTTCCGAGAGCGCGGCCCGTCGCAAACTCGCTTCCAGAATCTCCTGATGGCCCTGATCTGATCTGCAATCAGCCTGGTTGCCTGGTCCAACCCGAGCAAAAACAGCGGGGCCGCCTTTAGACAAAGCGAAATCTGGCTGGTCCGTTGGTCGCCCACGATCAGCATCGCCTGGGTCGCCTCCCCGCCGGACCTCGACTGCGGACAGATGTCATAGGCCGGCGTCAGCGACAGTTCACGGCCATTCCAGAATGCCGCATGGTTTCGGGCATGGTCGTCGGTGTTGCCGCAAAGGATGTTGAACACCATTCTGGCGTAGACTGCGCTGTGCGTCGCAATGCGAAGATTCCCTTTCCCAAAGAGGGAGGAAAAGTCTCTCCTCAGCTGTTCTTTTCCCCCGACATGATCGGCCCGAACAGGTTCCAGCTTTCGCCCTGAAACCGCATCATCTGCAATTGTTCGAGCGGCGCGAAATCGGTCGGGCTGGTCTTGATGCGGGTGCCCGGCAAATAGACGCCGATCTCGAAGTTGAGGTTGGCGGCCTGCCTCATGATGTTTTCGCGGGTGAGGTCGTCGCCGCACTGCCGCAGCACCTGCTCCAGTCCCTTGGCCACGCCATAGCCGAACGTGGTCGAGGCGTCCTTCTGGTCGCCTTCCGGATACCATCTGGTCATGAAGGCGCGCCATTCGTTCATCGCCGCATCGTTCTTCCAGGTGGGGTCGTTGGGATCCTTCAGATAGGCGGCGCTTAAAATGCCCTGGGCGTTGGCGTAGCCGGCCGGCTGCAGCACGCTGCCGACCGAAACCGACACGTTGGTCAGAAACTGCACCGGATGCCAGTCCAGCTCGCCGGCTTTCTTGATCGCCTGGGCGGCGAATTTCGGGGTGGCGATATTGACGAAGATATCGGGATTGGCGCCCTTGATCTGCACCACCTGGGAGTCCACCGTCGGCGAAGAGGTCTCATAGGAGCTTTCGACCACGATCAGCTTGCTGGCCTGATCGCCGAGGCCCTCGTGCAGTCCGGTCACGTAGTCTTTGCCGAAATCGTCGTTCTGATAGAGAATCCCGATGGTCTTGCCGGGATAGTTCTTCAGGATGTAAGCCGCATAGATCCGGGCCTCGACCTGGTAGCTCGGTTGCCAGCCCATGGTCCATGGAAAGTTCTTCGGATCGTTCCATTTGGCGGCGCCGGTCGATACGAAGAGCTGCGGCACTTTCTTCGCGTTCATGTATTTCTGGATGGCGCTGTTGCCCGGCGTTCCCAGCGGATTGAAGATCAGCAGCACCTCGTCGTTCTCGACCAGCTTGCGGGCCTGCTCCACGGTCTTCGGCGGGCTGTAGCCGTCGTCGTAGGAAATGAAGTTGATCTTGCGGCCGTTGATTCCGCCTTCGGCATTGATCTTATTGAAGTAGGCGTTCTCGGTCTTGCCGATGGTGGCGTAGGCCGACGCCGGGCCCGAATAGGGCATGATGTTGCCGATCTTGATCTCGGTGTCGGTCGCGCCCGGATCATATTTCTTCTGCGCGTGGGCGGCACCCGCGAAGGCTGCGGCGACCATGGCGGCCAACGCGGCCGACGTGACGTGGCTCAAGACACGAAAAGGCATCATCGTCCTCCCTGACGTTCTGGCCGAGGCTCAGGCAGTCTCTTGTGGGCAGCTCGTCGAGCCTTCGGATCAATGCCGGGCCAGTATGCACGATTGCGACGCGGTTGCCAGCGACAGCCCGGCTGCTATTTCTTCCGCAGTGCGGAACAGGCCACCTGGTCGCCCCGGTTCGGTGGCGCCCCGCAAGAGCAAGGACTGTCAAATGCAGCATCTTCGATGCGCGCATGATGCGCGCGCTTCGAAAGAAGGCCACCGTCCATGAACCCAGCCCAGAAAGCGCTCTGGTACATCGAAAGCCACCTTGCCGACCCCCTGACCCTCGACGAGATCGCGGGCGTCGGCGGTATCTCGCGCTTTCACATGGTGCGGGCGTTCGCGGCCGCGACCGGACTGTCGGTGATGCGTTACGTGCGTGCCCGCCGCTTAAGCGAAGCGGCGCGTGCGCTCGCAGCCGGCGCGCCCGACATCCTCAGCCTGGCGCTGGACGCGGACTACGGCTCTCACGAAGCATTCACCCGCGCGTTCCGCGACCATTTCGGGGTGACGCCCGAAGCGGTTCGCGGCGCGCGTCTCGACCACCTCAGCCTGCAGGAGCCGATCACCATGGATTCAACCTTTATCGACAATCTCGCTGCGCCGCGTTTCCTGACCGGCAAGGCGCTGCTCGTCGCCGGCCTCGGCGAGCGCTACAATTGCGAGAGCAGCGCGGCGATTCCCGGCCAGTGGAATCGCTTTCATCAATCGATCCCCCGCGTTCCCGGCCGGATCGGGCAGGTCGCCTACGGGGTCTGCTGCAATGGCGACGACGCCGGAAACTTCGACTACATCGCCGGCGTCGAAGTGTCGGACTTTTCCGACCTGCCGCGCGAATTCAGCCGAGTGCGGATTCCCGAACAGAAATACGCCGTGTTCACCCACCGCGACCACATCTCCAGCATTCGCCGCACCGTCAACACGATCTGGAACCAGTGGCTGCCGGCATCGGGCCTGAAGGCCGCCGATGCCCCCAACTTCGAGCGCTATGACGAAAAATTCGATCCGCTGACCGGCAATGGCGGTCTCGAAATCTGGATACCAGTCAGCGGCTGAGCCGCCGTCGAGCCACGATGAGGCTCGCCTTCGCCGGCGCGGGCCTGCGTTGCCTTGCGAATGCCTGCAGTTTGCTTGGCAAGCGGGATCGACTTTGCCATAACATCGGCCAAACAATTGCGGCGCGTGCGGGACCGAGCCTGGAATCCCTCCAGCCCAAACAAAAGCCGGGGAGGGTTTCATGCCCGAGATTCGCGTTCTCGCCACCGATCTCGAATTTCCGGAAGGCCCGGTGGTGATGCCGGACGGCTCGGTGCTGCTGGTCGAAATCCGCGGCCGGCGATTGACCCGGGTGTGGCCCGACGGGCGCAAAGAGGTGGTCGCGGAGATTCCGGGCGGCCCCAATGGCGCGGCGATCGGCCCCGACGGCAAATGCTATATCTGCAACAATGGCGGCTTCAGCTGGGTGCCGTCGCGCGGCACCCTGATGCCGGGCGCGCCGGCGCCGCACGAATATATCGGCGGCTCGATCCAGCGCGTCGATCTGGCCACCGGCAGGGTCGAAACCCTGTTCGACAGATGCGGCGAGCACCCGCTGAAGGGACCGAACGACCTGGTGTTCGACCGCCAGGGCGGATTGTGGTTCACCGACCTCGGCAAGCGCCGCGCCCGCGACATGGATGTCGGGGCGTTCTATTACATGAAGCCGGGCGCCACCGAGGTGGTGGAGGGCGTGTTCGGCATGCTGCCGGCCAACGGCATCGGGCTGTCGCCGGACGAGAACACGGTCTATGTGGCGGAGACGCCGACGGCGCGGCTGTGGGCGTTCGACCTGTCGGCGCCCGGGGAGGTCAGGCCGCGCGACGTGATCTATCGCGGCGAACGCGGCAAGCCGATCGCGGGCCTCGGCGGCTACCAGATGTTCGACTCGCTGGCGGTGGAAGCCTGCGGCAATGTCTGCGTCGCGACCCTGATCTCGGGCTGCATTACGGTGATCGCGCCCGATGGCCGCATCGTCGAGCAGGTGCCGACCGGGGACCGCGTCACCACCAACATCGCGTTCGGCGGCCCCGAACTGAAGACCGCCTATATCACGCTGTCCGGCAAGGGCGAACTGATCGCGATGGACTGGGCTCGGCCCGGCCTGCCGCTGAATTTCCTGAACAAGTGACGGGGGGCGAAACGCCCAATGTCGTCATGGCAAGAAAGCACGGCCCTCAACCACGATTGTCATTCCGGGGCGCGCTCTTGCGCGAGCCCGCAAGCCATAAGCCCTGCCGGGAGAATGGATTCCGGGCCTGCGCTGCAAGTCGGCTGTCGCCGACTGAAGACGCATCCCGGAATGACGATCGGTTTCATGGAATCGATCGTTTGTGACGCGACCACAAGGAAACTGCAAAATGCCCTGGCTTGAACCGGTGACCTTGAGCAGTCCCTACGCGCAGCTCAAACCGCTGTCGCGCGATCACGTTGACGGGCTGACCGAGGCGGTGAGGGACGGCGAGCTGTGGAAGCTCTGGTACACCTCGGTGCCGCGCCCCGAAGAGATGGCCAGGGAGATCGACCGCCGCCTCGGCCTGCAGGCGTCGGGCGCGATGCTGCCGTTCACGGTGTTCGATGCCGAGGGCGGGATCGCGGGCATGACGACCTACATGAACGTCGACGCCGCCAACCGGCGGGTCGAGATCGGCTCGACCTGGTATGCGAGGCGGGTGCAGCGCAGCGCGGTCAACACCCAGTGCAAACTGCTGCTGCTGGCGCATGCGTTCGAAACGCTGGATTGCATCGCGGTGGAATTCCGCACCCATTTTTTCAATCATCAGAGCCGGCGCGGCATCGAACGGCTCGGCGCCAAGCAGGACGGCATCCTGCGCAACCACCAGATCGCGCCCAACGGCACGCTGCGCGATACCGTGGTCTACAGCATCATCGCCGGGGAATGGCCTGTTGTGAAGGCGCATCTCACCTATCAATTGCATGAGAGGGCGCGGTAGCCTGCCGCCAGCGTCGTATGATGGACACGTTCGATTATGTGATCGTGGGGGCGGGCTCGGCCGGCTCGGTACTGGCCAACCGGCTCAGCGAGGACGCCGGCACGCGCGTTTGCGTGCTCGAAGCCGGCCCGCGGGACTGGCACCCCTACATCCATCTGCCGGCCGGTTTCATCAAGACCTTTCACATGAAGAGCATCAACTGGGCCTATCAGCAGGAGCCGGGCCCGTGGACCGGCGGCCGCAGCATCTACGCGCCGCGCGGCAAAACGCTCGGCGGCTCCTCCTCGATCAACGGCCACATCTACAACCGCGGCCAGCGCCAGGATTTCGACACCTGGGCCCAGCTCGGCAACCGGGGCTGGGGCTATCCGGACGTGCTGCCCTATTTCAAGCGACTGGAGCGGCGGATCGGCGAGGGCGAGGACGCGTTTCGCGGCCGCGACGGCAACCTGACCGTCACCACCATGGACTGGCAGGATCCGCTCTGCGAGGCGTTCATGGCCGGCGCGATCTCGCTCGGCATCCCGAGGAACCCCGATTACAACGGCGCGATCCAGGAGGGCGTCTCCTACGCCCAGCGCACCATCCGGAACGGCCTGCGGGTCAGTGCGGCGACCGCCTTTCTGCACCCGGCGATGAAGCGGCCGAATGTCGATGTGCGGACCCATGCCCATGCCACGGCAATCCTGTTCGACGGCAAGCGCGCGACCGGCGTGCGCTACCTCAAGGGCGGCAAGGGCGGTGTGCCGGTCGAGGTGCGCGCCGTCAGGGAAGTGATTCTGGCCGGCGGCAGCTACAACTCGCCGCAGCTCCTGCAATTGTCGGGCGTCGGACCGCCCGACCTGCTGCGCTCCCTGGGCATCGAGCTGCGCCACGCGCTGCCCGGCGTCGGCGAAGGATTGCAGGACCATTACGCGCCGCGCTCGGTGGCGCGCGTCAAGAACATCAAGACCATCAACGAGCGCCGGCGCGGCCTCAGCCTGGTCGGGGAAGCCATCAAATGGGCCGCCTCGCGGCGCGGCCTGCTGTCGCTGTCGCCGACCATGGTGTACTGCTTCTGGCACTCCGGCGAGACCACCGAGAGTTCGGACCTGCAGCTGACCTTCACGCCGGCGAGCTACAAGGAGGGGGTGCAGGGCGCGCTCGAGGACCAGCCGGGCATGACGGTGACCTCCTGGCAGCAGCGGCCGGAGAGCCGCGGCTATGTCCGCGCCCGCTCCGCCGACCCGTTCGAGCCGCCGATCATCCAGACCAATTATCTGGTCGAGGAGCTCGACCGCCGCACCGTGGTCGCCGGCATGAAACTGGCACGGCGGCTGCTCGCCTCCGCGCCGCTTTCGCCCTATTACGATTACGAGGATTTTCCCGGACCCGGGGTGCAGACCGACGACGAATTCCTCGCCGCGGCGACGCGGCGCGGCACCACGACGTTTCATCCGGGATGCACCTGCCGGATGGGTCCGGCCGACAGCGGCTGGGCCGTGGTCGACGACCAGCTGCGCGTGCATGGCCTGCAGAATCTGCGCGTGATCGACGCCTCGATCATGCCGCGGATGATCTCGGCCAACCTCAACGCCTCGACCATGATGATCGCCGACAAGGCCTCCGACCTGATCCGCGGCAGGAGCGCGCCGGAAGCGGCGGTGCTGCCGGCCGCAGGGGGCTGACCATCCTGAGGCGCGAAAACTCTCGTCGGAGCATGCATGGTGAATTTGAGTTAGGTCGGCGCTCACATCGTGCTGCGGACGCAGCGCGGCGCGCCGCCGTTCCGGCGTGGTGCGCTGCAGAGCGAGGGCCCATCGCTTGCAGCGAAATGGTGATGGGTCCGGCGCTGCCAACGGGTCGCGCGAATGCGCGCCGGATGACGGCTCCGCGGCGTGAAGGACGCTGCACCGCGTCCGGGACACGCGTGCTCCGCCATCGCGGCAGTTGTCGATCGCCGCTGCACGCTGACATAAATACATCACGCTCTCGCTGATTCTCGATCCAGACCGTCATGCCCGGCTCAAGGCCGGCCGGCTCTCCCTGCGGGTCAAGGCGCAGGCGCAAGGTATTGCGGTCATGATCGCCAATCACCCGCTCGGCCTGCCAGGGGGCAAAAACGCCAAGCGGGCGCAGTTCGGTGACGACGGCCGTGGCCGCGGCATCGGCGCCGTTCCGCATCACCTTCGCGGCCTGTCCGACCGTCAGACCGTTGAGATGATCTTCTCGCGCGTTGAACGAAAGCCATTGCTTGCCCGCCGCCTCGACCATCAGGATCGGTTGACGAGGCATCGTTCAGACCACCCGGTGGACGTGCGGGAACCCGCACCCCGCTTCAATGGTTGAAGGTGCAGCCCCCCGGAAAAACACCTGGATGTCCCGCAATTCCGCGCTTGTTCTCGCCCTGGCGCTTGGCAACCTGATGGTGCCCGCGCAGGCCTTGGCGCAGCTCACCCCGCCGGCGGGCTCGGCCGGCGCCGGCAATTCGCCGATCAGCGGCGTGCCGTTCGGTCCTGCCAATCCCAGCGTGCTTTCGGATCCCAGCGGCATCGGAAACGCCGCACGCATCCCGCCGCTCGGCACCAACGCCCCGCCGCCACCGGTCGCCTACGGATCTGGCAATGCGGTGTCGCCATCGCCGCCTCCACGCCTCGTCGCGCCGCCCTATGCCGGCGCGTCGCAGCGGATCGTCAGCGCGCATGCCGTCGAGCCAGCGGGCAAGGCACCACGCCGCCGGCGAGGCCGCGCCCGGCCCAGCACGTTCACGGGGATCTGCCGGGGGTGTTAGGGCACCTTCCGTGCCTCCCCGGCCACGCCGGGCTACTTTGCATGGGGTTGTTTTCGATATTTTGACGGCGAGACCCCGGATGGCACGAAGCGAACTCCCGGTCACCGGCGATTTGCCCGACGGGCAGCCTGCTCGATCTGGCGTCAATCCCGCTGAGCAAAAATATCGGGATTGCAATTTTCCAAAAATCTGTTTATGTTTTGTTCATTGAATCCCTATTATGGGGGAAGCCGGCAAGCATCCCGGCGCATGTCTGGACCTTCGTTGCGACGGCCCAGGGCTGTTTGAAAAGTGAATCCGTCGGCAAAAATCCAGCGCGCGCCAGCTTCGGCCGTCAGCGCCCGGCCCCGACCGGGCGACCGTAGCAATCCCCGGCATTCGCGGATCGCGTGGCGCGGGCTTACCCGTACAGGAACGCAGGATCGTCGAGGTCGATGGCGGGGAACTCGTCCTTCTCGGCCCAGTAGTCCTGGTTGTGCTGCCATTCCGGCTTGTCGCCGCGCTTCGGCAGCAGGTGCATGCCGCGCATCATGTAGCCGGGATTGAAGTTTTCCGGGTCGATCCAGGGCAGCAGCGGCATGTCGCGGTCTTGCGGCCGCAGCGCCGGGGTGACCTGGCGGGCGCCGATTTCTTTCATGTGGTTGAGCAGCCGGCAGACAAAATCGGCGACCAGGTCGACCCGCAGCGTCCAGCTGGCGCGGAAATATCCGAACACCCAGACCAGATTGGGCACGCCGGTGAACATCATGCCGCGATAGGTCACGGTATCGGCGAAATCCAGCGGCTTGCCATCGACGCCAAATTCGATGTCGCCGGTGGCGCAGAGGTTGAAGCCGGTCGCGGTGACGATGATGTCGGCTTCCAGCGTCTTGCCGGACTTCAGCAGGATCCCGGTTTCGGTGAAGCGCTCGATCTCGTCGGTTACCACCGAGGCCTTGCCGGACTTGATGCCCTGGAACAGGTCGCCGTCCGGAATGAAGGCGATGCGCTGCCGCCACGGCCGGTATTTCGGCGTGAAGTGGGTGGCGATGTCGTAGTCGGGTCCGAGATAGGCCTCGACCGCGGACAACAGATCCTTCTTGGCCGCCTCGGGGTCTTCGAAGGTCTTGCGGGTGAAGGCGTCCTGGTCGTGCAGGATCTTGCGGCGGGTGATTTCGTGGATCCAGCTCTCGTCGACCTGCAGGGTGCGCAGGGTCTCGGCGATTTCGATGGCGTTGCGGCCGGTTCGAAAATAGGTCGGCGAGCGCTGCAGCATGGTCACATGGGCGCAATCCCCGGCGATGGCCGGGATCAGCGTCGCCGCGGTGGCGCCGGAACCGATCACGACGACCTTCTTGCCGGCATAGTCGAGATCGTCGGGCCATTTCTGCGGGTGGACGATCCGGCCCTTGAAGGTCTCCATCACCGGCCATTGCGGCGTATAGCCCTCCGCGTGCCGGTAATAGCCCTGGCACATCCAGAAGAAATTCGTCGTGAGATGCACCGCCTCGCCGCTGTCGGTCCTCACCGCCTCGATGCTCCAGAGCTTCCGTTCGCTCGACCAATGCGCCGAGCGGATCCGGTGCCGATAGCGGATGTGGGGGCCGAGCCGGTTTTCCTCGATCACCTCGCCCACATAGCTGAGAATTTCCGCGGCCGTCGCGATCGGCGCGCTGGTCCATGGCTTGAAGCGGTAGCCGAAAGTATGCAGGTCGCTGTCGGAGCGGATGCCGGGATAGCGGTGGGTGCGCCAGGTTCCGCCGAAGCCGTCCTGGGTTTCCAGCACCACGAAACTGGTGCCCGGACATTGCCTGGTCAGGTGATAGGCGGCGCCGACCCCGGAGATCCCGGCGCCGGCGATGATGACGTCGAAATGCGCCGCGGCGCCGGACGCCGCCGTCTCGATCTGCTGTTGAACGTTCATCGGTCCCGATCTTTTTTCATCCACGGCGTACCGCTCGAAAACGGCGCCCGGCCGCTCCGCCCGGCGGCGCGGCTACACTTCCCGCCGACTCAAAAACGCCAGCCGCTCGAACAGATGCACGTCCTGCTCGTTCTTCAACAGCGCGCCATGCAGCGGCGGAATCAGCTTGCGCGGATCGCGCTCCCGCAGCATTTCCGGCGTGATGTCCTCGTTGAGCAGCAGCTTGAGCCAGTCCAGGAGTTCGGAGGTCGACGGCTTCTTCTTCAGGCCGGGCACTTCGCGCACCTCGAAGAAGATCCGCAAGGCTTCCTCGACCATGCGCTTCTTGATGTCCGGAAAATGCACGTCGACGATCTTGTTCATGGTGTCGATGTCGGGAAACTTGATGTAGTGGAAGAAGCAGCGGCGCAGGAATGCGTCCGGCAATTCCTTCTCGTTGTTGGAGGTGATCATCACGATCGGGCGCACCTTGGCCTTGATGCTCTCGCCGGTCTCGTAGACGAAGAACTCCATGCGATCGAGCTCGAGCAAAAGGTCGTTGGGAAATTCGATGTCGGCCTTGTCGATTTCGTCGATCAGCAGCACCGGGCGTTTCTCGTGGGTGAAGGCGTCCCACAGCTTGCCGCGCCGGATGTAATTGGAAATGTCGGATACCCTGGCGTCGCCGAGCTGGCTGTCGCGCAGCCGCGACACCGCGTCGTATTCGTAGAGGCCCTGCTGCGCCTTGGTGGTCGACTTGATGTGCCAGGTCAGAAGCGGCGCGCCGAGGGCCTTGGCGACTTCTTCGGCCAACACGGTCTTGCCGGTGCCGGGCTCGCCCTTGATCAGCAGCGGGCGCTCCAGCACGATCGAGGCGTTGACCGCGATCTTGAGGTCATCGGTGGCGACATAGTCCTTGGTGCCGGTAAATTTCATCGGGCAGGTGCCTTGTGTTTTATTCTTGAGCGCAGGAGCGCGCCTCGGTGGGAAGCGGAAGCGGGATGGTCGCGGGGGTCAGGGATACGTCAGGCGGGTCTGCCCGGGCAGAGGAATGCAGCCAAAATACCCATCGAAAATGTCCCGTTTGAAAAGCCCGACCGTTCAATTCTAATGGAAAAACCCGGCAGGTCTAGGCCTCTCTGGGTGGCGCTGCCCCTTGACGTCCACGGTGCGGCGGGCAATCTGTCATCCATGTTCCTGCAGTTCTTCACATCCTTGCGCGACGCCCAGGTCCCGGTCAGCCTGCGCGAATATCTGACGCTGATGGAGGCGCTCAACGCCGACCTCGCCGAGCAGACGGTGGAGAATTTCTACTATCTGGCGCGCGCCGCGCTGGTCAAGGACGAGCGCAATCTCGACAAGTTCGACCGCGTCTTCGGCACCGTGTTCAAGGGGCTGGAAAGCCTGCTCGACGCCATGGAAAAGGCGGATATTCCCGCCGAATGGCTGAAGAAGCTCGCTGAAAAATACCTCACCGAGGAGGAGAAGAAGCAGATCGAGGCGATGGGCTGGGACAAGCTGATGGAGACCCTGCGCCAGCGCCTCAAGGAGCAGAAGGGCCGCCATCAGGGCGGCAACAAGTGGATCGGCACCGCCGGGACCTCGCCGTTCGGCGCCGAGGGCTACAATCCGGAAGGCATCCGGATCGGCCAGGACAAGAACCGCAATTTCCGCGCGGTCAAGGTCTGGGACCGCCGCGAATTCAAGGATCTCGACGGCAACGTCGAACTCGGTATCCGCAACATCAAGATCGCGCTGCGGCGCCTGCGCAAATTCGCCCGCACCGGCGCCCCCGACGAACTCGACCTCGACACCACCATCAAGGAGACCGCCAACCACGGCTATCTCGACGTCCATATGCGGCCCGAACGGCGCAACGCGGTCAAGGTGCTGGTGTTCTTCGATATCGGTGGCTCGATGGATTCGCATATCGAACAGGTCGAGGAACTGTTCTCGGCGGCCAAGAGCGAATTCAAGCACATGGAATATTTCTACTTCCACAACTGCCTCTATGAGGGCGTCTGGAAGCAGAACCGCCGCCGCTTTACCGACCGCACCCCGACCTGGGACGTGCTGCACAAATATCCGCACGACTACAAGGTGGTGTTCGTCGGCGACGCCTCGATGTCGCCCTACGAGGTCATGGTGCCCGGCGGCTCGGTCGAGCATGTCAACGAGGAGGCTGGCTCGGTCTGGCTCGAGCGCATCACCCGCACCTATCCGCATGCGGTGTGGCTCAATCCGGTGGCGCAGCGGCACTGGGACTATTCCGAATCCACCACCATCATCCGCCGGCTGTTTTCCGAGCGCATGTTCCCGATCACGATCGAAGGTCTCGAGGGCGCGATGAAGGAACTGGTGCGGTGACGGGAATGCGCGCCCCCCGGGCTGTGCGGCGCGGCGTAACGACGCTGCGCCGCGTCCGGGCCGCGTAACGAGAAGCCGCAAGAGCAAGGAAACAACAATGCCCCAGACCATTCACCGCGGCATCAAGGCGCTGATCGACGAGGCCAATGCCGAGATCGAAACCTTGAGCGCGGCCGACGCCATCACGGCGTCGCAAGGCGACGACGTGGTGATCGTCGATATCCGAGATCCCCGCGAGATCGAGCGCGAGGGGCGGATTCCCGGCGCCTTCTCCTGCACCCGTGGCATGCTGGAGTTCTGGATCGATCCGGCGAGCCCCTATGCCAAGCCGATTTTCCAGGGCGACAAGAAATTCATCTTTCATTGCGCCGGCGGCATGCGCTCGGCGCTGGCGGCGAAAACCGCGCAGGACATGGGACTGAAGCCGGTCGCGCATATTGGCGGCGGGTTCGCCGCCTGGCGCGAGGCCGGCGGCCCGGTCGAGAAGGCCGAGCCGAAGCCGGCCAAGGGTTAAGGCGCTGCGACCATCGACCGACATTCGTCATGCCCGGCCTCGTGCCGTTGAAAGGATCCAGCCGCCATGACATCGCCTTCCGACGATCCGCTGGTCTCCACCGACTGGCTCGCCGCGCATCTCGACGATCCCAGGCTCAGGATCATCGATGCGTCCTACAAGATGCCCGGCGTGCTGCCGCTGCCGTCGGACGATTATCTCGGGGCGCATATTCCGGGCGCGGTGTTTTTCGATGTCGGCACCATCGCCGACCCCGATGATCCGCGGCCGCACATGTATCCGGACGCGGCGCGGTTCGCGCGCGAGGTCGCAGCGCTCGGCATTTCCTCGGGCGATACCGTGGTGGCCTATGATTCCGGCGCCTGGGTTGCCGCGCCCCGGGCCTGGTGGATGTTCCTGTCGTTCGGCCACCCTGCGGTGAAGGTGCTGGATGGCGGGCTGCAGAAATGGCTGCGCGAGGGACGTCCGACGCATTCCGGCAAGGTGATCCCGAAGCCCGGAAAATTCCAGGCCACGCTGGACCCAGGCTTCATCCGCAGCCGGCAGCAGTTGGTCGACAACCTGGCCACGCATCACGAGCAACTGGTCGATGCGCGGCCGCGTCCGCGTTTCGAGGGCAGCGTGGCCGAACCGTGGCCCGGCCGCCGTTCCGGTCACATCCCCGGCAGCCGCAACGTGCCCTATGCCGAATTGTTCGATCCCCAGACCGGGGCGATGAAATCGCTCGAGCACCTGCGGCAGGCATTCGAGGGGGCCGGCGTCGATTTCGGCAAGCCGATTGTGACGACCTGCGGCTCCGGCGTCTCCGCGCTGGTGCTGACCCTGGCGCTTTACCGGCTCGGCGTGCGCGGCAGCGCGCTTTACGATGGGTCGTGGGCCGAATGGGGATTGCCCGACGGACCGCCGGTCGCGACCGGCCCGGCCTGATCGGCGGCGAAGATCAGCGGCTGCGAACGGGGTTGACCGGCGGGGCGAACGGGTTGGCCAGCGGGTCGGGCGCCTGTGCCGCCACCCGCGCCCGCGATGCAATCCGCCGGCGCTTGATCGCCCGCTGGGCTTTCTGGCGCTTCCTGACGATGTTCGGCTCGGGATTGGCGTGGCTGGCCTGCCGCGGCTGCTCGATGGCGACGGGCGGGCCGCCCAGCGTTGCGATGGTCGTGCTGACGATGTCAGTGTCCGCTGCAGCCGGCACACTCGCCGGTTCGGACGCAGTCGGGGCAGCGGCGTCCGCCGCTTGAAGGGCTGGCGCGCTCGCGGCCGGCGGGGCGGGCTCGGTTGCCACGTCGGGGGTCGCGATCTTGCTGTCGCCGGCGGGAGCGGGCATCTCGGCTGGCGCGGCCAGGGCCTCGGCTGGTGGCGGAGCTTCCGCGACCGCGATCTGCAGCCTGGCGGTTTCGGACGGCGATGAATCCTCCGGCGGCAGCGCGGCGGTCCTGGTTGGCTCCGCGGGCTCGGCGCTGACCGAAGCCGGCTCCGCCGTTGCCATTTGCGGTGCCGTCGAAGCGGGCCCGGGCTCAGAGGTTTTGCCGGCGACGGATGGCTCGACGCGCAGCAGCGCCAGCACCGGCGCGGCGGCTTCGCGTTGTTGCGCGAAACTGGCTTCGGGCGCGGCGTGCCAGGGCGGGGTGCTGGCAAATTCCTCGTGTGCCGCGCGCAGCAGCGCCGCCGCACCCAATCCGAAGACCAGAACCGACATCGACAAAATGATCGCGGCGAACAGAAAACGAAAGCCGGGGAGCATGGGATGCTGGATTCCGCCTCGCAAGGATATCGGGCGGGATATCTGCAAGGCCCTTGAGCCGTCGGGAACGCGGTGATGACTGAATGGCCGCCTTCGCGACGCGGCCGGCACCTCCGGTGCGCAACGAATCAGGCTGATTCGAGAATACCGCAACGGCCTCCCGGCGATTGTTAAAAATAGCCGGCGCGAAGGCCGCTGCCCCGTTCGATGGCCGTTTCCGCAGCTGGTGAGGCTGGATTGCAACGGCGCCGGGCGGATCATCACAAAAGCCGGAATCTGGCGCGAATGGGCCGATTTTGTCTTGAATGCGCCGCTATCTTCAGTCATTTGCCATGAACGATCCGGTATCGGCTTGGGGACTATACAAGAGCGATGATGATCAAACGCATGCTGACGATTGGTGCTGCCCTGGCAGCGGGCGCGGCAGGTAGCTCGGTTGCGCTGGCGCAGCAGGGCTATCCGACGGTTCCCGGGCCGGCCTATTCGGCGGCGCCTCCATCCTATCCGCCTGCCTATCCGCCCGGCGGCTATCCGGCCGATTATCGCCGCGCGCCGGATTTCGACGGCCTCGACGACGACCAGGGGCCGGGTTCGACCGCCCTGCCGCCGCCCGGCCCGGTGCTTTCACCTGATGATCCGCGCTATGGCCGCCCGATGGGCGCTCCGCCGATCTACACCGACCGCGGCGTGCCGACCGGCCCGGTGCTTTCGCCGGATGACCCGCGGTATGGCCGTCCCGCCGGACCGCCGCCGGTGATTTATTCCGACCGTCCCGCGGGGACGCCGCAACAGACCTATTCGGACCGCGGCAACGGCGACAATCGCGTTCCCGGATCCGGCTTCATCTATCCCGACGAAGATAATCGCGCCTTGCGTCCGCCCGAGGGTGTCGGGGCTCCGACCGGAGCCACCGGTGCGATGCAGCCGCCGCAGGGGCCCGATGGCAGGCCGATGGTGTTGTCGGCGCTGCCGCCGGATGAACAGCCCGAAGTCGGGCCGACCGAACTGGCGCCAAATCTGCGCCGCCAGGAAGTCGCCTTTCCGACCAAGGAACCGCCGGGGACGCTGGTCGTCGATACCCCGAACACCTATCTCTATTATGTGCTGGGTGGCGGGCGCGCCATCCGCTACGGCGTCCGCGTCGGCCGCGACGGCTTCACCTGGAACGGGGTGCAAAAGATCTCGCGCAAGGCGGAATGGCCGGATTGGCATCCGCCGCCGGAGATGATCGATCGTCAACCCTACCTGCCGCGCTTCATGGCCGGTGGCCCCGGCAATCCGCTCGGCGCCCGCGCGATGTATCTCGGCAATACCGTCTACCGCATCCACGGCACCAACCAGCCGTCGACGATCGGCAAGTTCGTTTCGTCGGGATGCATCGGTATGCTGAACGAGGACGTCTCCGACCTGTTCGACCGCGTCAAGGTCGGCACCCGGGTCGTCGTGCTTCCCGGCGGCTCGCCGCCGACCACGACCGCCTCCGCGCTGCCGGTTCCCGGACCGAATGCCGGGCCGGCCAGCGTTCCCGGTGCCGCGCCGACCGTGGTGCCGCCGTTGCCCGCGCCGGTGACGGTGCGCTGAACGTCGCAAGCAGGCTTTGGCGGACGGCAGGCGGGCTGCCTTGCGCGTGACGGATCGGTGATTCAGGGCGGATCTCGGATTGGGCTATGCCAAGGTTCGCAGCGGCTCGCCCCTGAACCAGGCGTCAATGCCCTCGACCATCTGGCCATAATGGGCGCGAAAGCCTTCCTCGGTGACGTAGCCGAGATGCGGCGTCAGCACGAGGTTATCGAGCTTGCGGAACGGATGGTCGACCGGCAGCGGCTCGACCGAAAACACGTCGATCGCCGCACCGGCAATCCGGCGCTGCTGCAGGGTGTGCAACAGCGCGGCTTCATCGACGATCGGTCCGCGCGCGGTGTTGACGAGGTAGGCGGTCGGCTTCATCCGCGCCAGATCGGCCGCTCCCACCAGTCCGCGCGAACGCTCGCTCAGCACCATGTGGACGGTGACGATGTCGGCGGTGGAGAACAATTGCTCCTTGCTGGCGTGGCCGACGCCGGCTTGCTGACATCGCTCCGGCGTCAGGTTCGGGCTCCACGCGATCACGTTCATGCCGAACGCCTGCGCCAGCCGAGCGACCTTGGCGCCGAGCTTGCCGAGACCGACGACGCCGAGTGTCCGGTCCTCGATCTCGATACCGATGAATTTCTGCAAGGCCTCGCCGGCATGCATGCGTGCGTTCTCGCGGCCGATATTGCGGGTCAGTTCCAGGATCAGGCCCATGGTCAGCGCCGCGGTCGGATCGCGGCCCCACTGCGTCCCGCACACCACCACCCGCTGGTCCTTGGCGGCTTGCAGATCGATCGCCGCATTGCGCATGCCCGAAGTGATCAGCAGCTTTAGTTTGGGCAGCGCCGCAAACAGCGTCCGCGGGAACGGCGTGCGTTCGCGCATCGCGCAGACGATCTCGAAATCCGCCAGCGCGCCGGCGGCGGCTTCCGCGGAACCGAACGGCTGGTCGAACACGGTGATATCGACGCGGTCGCCGACTTTCGACCAGTCCGCCATCCACAACGTCAGGTTCATATAGTCGTCGAGGATGGCACAGCGCAGACGCGTCATGGCGAGGTCCGTTTGGGACGGGGACGGCCCGGGGACGGGCGGTCCGGGAGCGCCATGGTCGCGCGCAACGGTCAGGCGCGCAAGCGCCAGGGTCGCAAAAAGCGCGTACGGTTAGCGGGTTGCTGGCGACCGCAGCGCCCTGGCGGCGCGAATTTCGGCGACCATCGATTGGACCGCGGGAGAAAGGGCCTGCTGCTTGGCGCGGCAGGCCGGCCCGGGGCCGCGCATGTAATGCAGCTCCGGGCGATAGGGATCGAAAGCCCGGTTGAAGAACTGGCGCCAGAAGCCGCGGATTTCGGCGAGCAGGCTGGACTGGCCGGGGCGGCTGCCTGCCGCGGGGACAAGGGATGCTGAGGTGATGGTTGCCATGACGCGGCCCTTTTTTTCGCTCGCGGCTTGTGCCGCGTGAGAGGCGCCTGTTACCGCGCCGTTCGACAGCTTTGGCCTGATTTATTAAAACAAGGTTTCAATTGTCGTGATCTGGTGCACAGATGGTGTCGGCCCCGTAATGATCCGTGGTGAACGGATCGAAAACACCGCGGTGCGGTTGCCCTTTGGCGGCCGCGTCGCTACATCAGCGGCAGCAAATTTTCCATAAATCCTCTCGTTTCAAGGGATCTCGATGGCCCGCCAATTCGTCTATTTCATGCAGGGTTTGTCCAAAACCTACCCCGGCAACCGCAAGGTGCTCGATAACGTCCATCTGTCGTTTTATCCCGACGCCAAGATCGGCGTGCTCGGCGTCAACGGCTCCGGCAAATCGACGCTGCTGCGGATCATGGCCGGCCTCGACAAGGAATATAACGGCGAGGCCTGGGTCGCGCAGGGTGCGCGGGTCGGCTACCTCGAACAGGAGCCGCAGCTCGACCCCGGCAAGACGGTGCGCGAAAACGTCATGCTCGGGGTCGGCAAGCAGAAGGCGATCCTCGACCGGTACAACGATCTGGCGATGAACTATTCCGAAGAGACCGCCGACGAGATGACCAAGCTGCAGGACGAGATCGAGGCCGCCGGCCTCTGGGATCTCGACAGCAAGGTCGACCAGGCAATGGACGCGCTGCGCTGCCCGCCCGACGATGCCGACGTCACCAAACTCTCCGGCGGCGAGCGCCGCCGCGTCGCGCTGTGCAAGCTGCTGCTCGACCAGCCCGACCTGCTGCTGTTGGACGAGCCGACCAACCATCTCGACGCCGAGTCGGTGTCGTGGCTGGAAGGGCACCTGCGCAACTACCCCGGCGCCATCCTGATCGTCACCCATGACCGCTATTTCCTTGACAACGTCACCGGCTGGATTCTCGAGCTCGACCGCGGCAAGGGTATTCCCTACGAGGGAAATTACACCGCCTGGCTGTCGCAGAAGCAGAAGCGCCTCGCGCAGGAAGGCCGCGAGGACGCCGCGCACCAGCGCACCCTGGAGCGCGAGAAGGAGTGGATCGCGGCCTCGCCGAAGGCGCGCCAGGCCAAATCCAAAGCGCGCTATCAGCGCTACGAGGACCTGTTGAAGCAGGCCAGCGAGAAGCAGACCCAGACCGCGCAGATCACGATCCCGGTCGCCGAGCGGCTCGGCCAGAACGTGGTCGATTTCGAGGGGTTGACCAAGGGCTTCGGTGATCGCCTGCTGATCGACAATCTGACCTTCAAGCTGCCGCCCGGCGGCATCGTCGGGGTGATTGGCCCCAACGGCGCCGGCAAGACCACGCTGTTCCGGATGATCACCGGGCAGGAGAAGCCGGACAAGGGCACCATCACGGTCGGCGAGAGCGTGCATCTCGGCTATGTCGATCAGTCCCGCGACAGCCTCGACGGCAAGAAGAGCGTGTGGGAGGAGATTTCCGGCGGCAACGAACTGATCCTGCTCGGCAAGCGCGAGGTCAATTCGCGCGGCTATTGTTCGTCGTTCAACTTCAAGGGCGCCGACCAGCAGAAGAAGGTGGGCGCGCTGTCGGGCGGCGAACGCAACCGCGTGCATCTGGCCAAGATGCTGAAGTCCGGCGCCAACGTGCTGCTGCTCGACGAGCCAACCAACGATCTCGACGTCGATACGCTGCGCGCGCTGGAAGAGGCGCTGGAGGATTTTGCCGGCTGCGCCGTGATCATCAGCCATGACCGCTGGTTTCTCGACCGCATCGCCACCCATATCCTGGCGTTCGAGGGCGACAGCCATGTCGAATGGTTCGAGGGCAATTTCCAGGACTACGAGAAGGACAAGATGCGCAGGCTGGGGCAGGATTCCATCATTCCGCACCGCATGAAATACAAGAAACTGACGCGTTAAAACGGGAGCCCGACATGGCGGACTGGAACGCCGAGCAATATCTCAAATTCGAGGACGAGCGGACCCGGCCGGCGCGCGACCTGTTGGCGCAGATCCCGCTCGCCGAGCCGCGCAAGGTCGTCGATATCGGATGCGGACCGGGAAATTCGACCGAGCTTCTGGTCGGGCGCTGGCCGCAGGCCGCGGTGATCGGCATCGATACATCGGCCGACATGCTGCGGCAGGCCCGCCAACGCTTGCCGGGACACAGTTTCATCGAGGCCAACATCGCGCACTGGGCGCCGCCGGCGGATACCGACGTGCTGTTTGCCAATGCGATCTTTCAGTGGGTGCCCGGCCATCTCAGGCAGTTGCAGCGGCTGCTCGGCGCGCTGCCGCCCGGCGGCGTGCTCGCGGTCCAGATGCCCGACAATCTCGACGAGCCGGTTCATGTCCTGATGCGCGAGGTCGCGCAGCTGGAGCCGTGGCGCAAGGCACTCGCGGAAAATGCGCGGGCGCGCGACGTTCTTCCCAGGCCGGGGGTTTATTACGACGCGCTCCGCCCGCTCTGCGCCCGGCTGGAAATCTGGCACAGCATCTACAACCACGTGCTCGACGACGCCGCAGCCGTCGTGGAATGGGTCAAGGGCACCGGGCTGCGGCCGTTCGTCGACCCGCTGGAGCCGCCCGAACGCAAGCAATATCTCGCCGAATATACCGCGCGGGTCGCAGCCAGCTATCTGCCGCAGGCGGACGGCAAGGTGCTGCTGCGGTTTCCCCGGCTCTTCATCGTGGCGGTGAGGTAGACGCATTGGCGATCCTGACCGGCAACGATCGAGGTCTAACTGCCCGAGCGGACCGCGCCGGCCGTCAGGCGTTGATCGGCAGTTGCGTGCGACTGGGAGCGGTGATCTGTCTGTTTCTCCTCGGCGCTTCCCCCGTCCGCGCCGCCGACGCCGGCTTCACGCAATTCATCGCCTCGCTATGGCCGGAGGCGCAGGCAGCCGGCGTATCGCGCGCGACGTTCGATGCCGAGACCCGCGGTCTCGAGCCGGACTACAAATTGCCCGATCTGATATTGCCGGGACGGCCGGCCACCGGCGCGCCGTCGCAGGCCGAGTTCGTGCAGGTGCCGGCCGACTATTTGAAAGAGGACCATATCGCCGCCCTGGCTGCGGAAGGCCAGCGGCTGATGGCGAAGTACCCCGCGGCGTTGACCGCGATCGAAACACGCTTCGGCGTGCCCGCCACCGTCGTGCTGGCGATCTGGGGCCGCGAGACCGATTACGGCCGCTATACGCTGCCCTATGACGGGCTGCGGGTGCTGGCGACGCAAGCCTATGTCGGCCGGCGCAAGGACAAGTATCGCAACGAATTCATTCTGGCGTTGAAGATGCTCGGCGACGGCGAGGTGGCGCGCAAGGATTTGCGCTCGTCCTGGGCCGGCGCCACCGGCCTGACGCAATTCCTGCCGTCGGAATTCTATCAGCATGCCGTCGATTTCGACGGCGACGGCCGTCGCGACATCTGGCATTCGGTGCCGGATGCGCTCGCCTCCGCCGCCCGGCAATTGGTCAACAAGGGATGGCAGCCCGGCGTGCGCTGGGCCTATGAGGTGCAGGCGCCCGCCGGTGTCGATTGCACGCTGGGAGTGCCGGAAGTGACAAAGCCGATCGGCGAGTGGCTGCGCCAGGGCTTCGTGCCGGTGCGCGGACAGAAACTCAACGTTACCGAGCAGTCCGAGCCGGCGTCATTGCTGCAGCCCGAGGGCATTTACGGTCCGGCGTTCCTGACCACCAAGAATTATTTCGTGATCAAGGAATATAATTTTTCCGATCTGTATGTGCTGTTCGTCGGCCACCTCAGCGACCGCATGCTGAGCCCGCAGCCATTTGCGACGCCGTGGTCGGCCTCCTCGCAGCTGCGCAGCGCCGATGTCGAGGCCATGCAGCGTCAGCTCACGCGGCTTGGTCTGTATGCCGACAAGCTCGACGGCAAGGCGGGCATGCAGACGCGCGCGGCGCTCGGGGCGTACCAGAAATCGGCGGGGCTCAAGGTCGACTGCTGGCCGAGCGAGACGGTGCTGCATTCGCTCGCCGCGGCGCGCTGAGGAAGCGATTCCAAATACCGATCGAATGGGAAGTGATCGATCCGTTTGTCATTCCGGACCCGCCGGAATGGTGGCGGCGGCCGGCCAAACCGCCTTCAGGCCGCTACTGGTGTCCGAGCAGTTCGACATCGTCGGCGCCAAGCAGCTCTCGGGATACGACACCGGCACCCTGGTCGGCGATTCCGGCTGGGTGATACGCGCCGAGCTGCAGCGGCCGTTTGCGGCGCCGATCGGCCCGCTGCCGCTGGTGGTGACCCCCTATCTGTTCGGCGCCACCGGCGAGCGCCTCCTGCTCGAGCCGACCGTTCTCGAAATCCGCGACCTCCATGCCTCCAATCTCGGTGGCGGCATCCGGTTCAATGTCAGCGAGACCGACGCGATTCCGACCAGCTTCTATGGCTTCGTCGAAGGCTCGCGCCAGCAGAGCGACGACCCCACCCAGGACGGCTGGCGGTTGTTTACCGGCGTGACCTGGCGGTATTGAGCCGGGGGCCGGCGACCTCATCCAGCGTGCGGCAAGTTGGCGACGACCGGGCTTGCGACGTCGTCCGACAGCTGAATCTGCTCCCGTATCGCCGCCAGCATCGTCTCGCGCAACCATTCGTGGCCCTGATCGCTCGTGCTCTTCTGGTGCCACAGCATGTGGATGGCGTGCTCCGGCACCTTAACCGGCATGTCGTGGATCTCGATGTCGAAATTGCGGGCGAGCGACTGCGCGACCCAGCGCGGCAGGGTACCCAGCAGATCGGTTCGCTCCACGATCGGGGCGACCGACCATACCTTGTTGATCATGTAGACCGCGCGGCGCGTCAGGCCGTGGGCGGCGATGTCCTGGTCGACATTGGTTACCGCGCGCAGCGCCGGCACCAGCGTCACATGCCCGAGCTTGCGGTAGGTCGCGGCGTCCAGCGTCTTGCCAATGCCGGGGTGGCCGCGGCGCGCGATCACGACTGCGTCGGCTATCATGATCGGCACCGCGACGATGTCGGGAGCATTGACCGGATAGGCGTAGCAGGCGAGGTCGATGGTGCCGGCGCGCAGGGCTTCGGCGAAATCGGGCGTGGCGCGGACGCACTCGATCGAGATTCCCGGTCCTTCTATCGCGATCTGCCGCAGCACCGCCGGCATCATCACCGGCTCGAGCGGATCGAACATCAGGATACGGAACAGCCGCTTGTAGGATGCGAGGTCGATCTTGCGGCCGTTCTTGAATTGCCCCTCGATCAGCCTGAGTGCCTCGCGTACCGGCCCGATCAGCCGGTGCGCCTTGACGGTGGGATCGACGCCGCGCCGGGTACGCACGAACAGCGGATCATCCATCAGCTCGCGCAGCCGAGTCAGCGCATTGGAGACGGCGGGCTGGCTCATGCCGAGCTGCTTGCCGGCGCCGCTGATGCTGCCTCCCGAATAGATCGCCTCGAACACAACCAGAAGATTGAGATCGATGTTGCCCAGTTCCATCGGTGCACCGGTTCGGTTTGGCGGATTTTCGTCAGCGCCTGGGAGCATCAGATCGACGCCCCGGGCATTGCCGGGATGCCCGGCGTGCCGGGCATCGGCCGCGGCAGAGTGTCTTCGGGAAATCCGACGCCCCGATCCCGGATCGCGGCCAGCATCGCGTTGCGCAGCCAGCGCAGGCCCGGGTCGGCCTCATTCTTGGAGTGCCAGATCATGTAGATATACTGCTCGGAGATCCTGACCGGAAGCGCGTGCACCGCGACGTCGAAATTCCCGGAGATCTGGGCGGCGAACCAGCGCGGCAATAGCCCGATCAGGTCGGTGCGCTCGACCAGCGGCGCAATCGACCACAGCTTGTTGACCATGCAGACGATCCGCCGCGGCACCTGATGCGCCACCATGTCCTTCTCGATATGCATCATCGCGCGCAGCTCCGGGACCAGCGCCACGTGCCCGAGCTTGGCAAAGGTCGCCAGATCGAGGCTGTCGCCGATCTCGGGATGGCCGCGCCGCGCGATCACCACCGCGTCGACGCCGCAGATCGGCATGGTGACGATGTCGGGTGCATTGAAAGGGTACGAAAAGCATGCGAGGTCGATGGTGCCGTCGCGCAGTTGCTCGGCGAAATTCGGCGAGGTCAGCACACAGGATTCGATCGAAACGCCCGGCGCGGAATCGGCGATCATGCCCAGCACCGGCGGCATCACGATCGGCTCGATGGCGTCGACCAGCAGCAGGCGAAACCGCCGCTGGTAGGTGGCGGGATCGATGTCGTGGGTGTTCAGCTGCCCCTTGATGATGCCCAGCGCTTCGCGCACCGGACCGATCATCTGGCGCGCCTTGACGGTGGCCTCGACGCCGCGCCGCTGCGCCACGAACAGCGGGTCGTCCATCAGTACCCGCAGCCGCGCCAGCGCGTTCGACACCGCGGGCTGGCTCATGCCGAGCTGTTTTGCCGCATGGCTGATGTTGGCGGCGGAGTAGATCGCCTCGAACACGACCAGCAGGTTGAGATCGAGTTTCTTGAGGTTCATCCGCGGTCTAACCTGTCACCTATCCGTCATACGCAAAAGTCAGGTTCCAGATATTGATCGGGTTGATGGCAATTGTTCAAACAAAAAAATTTCTGACATTTAAATCAACACCTTAGGCAAGTTAACAAAACCTAAACGGGCGCGTGCCGTCCGAGTGTTGTTGTGGGCTCCTCATGCATGCCGGATCAGACGTCACGGGCGGGTCGACCCCGCCGGTTTCCCGACCGCGGTATCTCACCCGTTCGGTGCCGGCATTCGTGCGCTGCGAGCCGCTTGCTCAAAGATCGCAAAAATCGCGGGGCGCAAGGCCGTCAACTCCGCGTTGGCCTTTCTGCGCGTCGAAGGTTTCGCCGTCGCCACCATCGCCATGGTGGTGGTCGACACCGCGCTGATGTCGATGGCGACCGCCGGTTCGGCCTTGCCGAGCGGTGGCGCTGCATTGAACGGAAGATGCGCAACCTGGGGTTGGATCGGTCGTGTCCGCTGCACGATCCTTCGAGACGCGGCCAGGGGTGCTCAAGCCCAACGGGAAGCCGCTGCGCCGGGATGAGGACTCAAAACAAAACCCGGCCGAAACATCGGCCGGGTTTCGCCGTGCGGCGCGAATTGCGCGCCGGTTCGATCAGATCAGTTGCAGACCTCGACGCGGCGGAAGCGCCAGCCGTAGCCATCCCAGAACCGCTCGCGAACGAAACGACAGCCCGGAGGCGGAGGGGCCTCTTCCACATACACCGGGGCCGGACGGCTGGCGGCCACAGCGCCGCCGACGATCGCGCCGCCGATCAGTCCGCCGGCCACGGCTGCGCCGAGGTAGCGCTGCGCGCTGGCGGGCGTCGTGGCGAGCGAACCGGCGATCGTTGCGACCGCGACAAGGGCAGCAAAGGTCTTGTTCATGTCTAGGGCTCTCCTGCAGTTGGCGCCAATCTCCGGCACCGGGTTTAAGGTGACTCACGCCGTATCGAACTGGATTCCAGACAGGCCGTATCGCTAAAAAAAGCGCACAACCGTCAATCCAAAGTTAACGTCGAGCCAGTGGGCCGAAAAAACGGTTTTTTCGCGCCCATGTCAAATGACGTTCCCGAAAGCAATCGGGAACGTAACTTTGGAGAAAGATGAACGAGATCAGCCGCACACCCGAACGTTGCGGATCCGCCAGCCATAACCGTCCCAGAAACGTTGGCGCTGCCAGACGCAGCCGCCAGGTCCACCCGCGACATAGGCCGGTCCGCCATAATAGCCGGGCGGGGGTGCGTAGTAGCCCGGTCCATAGCCATAGGGTCCATAGGGACTGGCGGCGATCGCGCCGCCAACGATGGCGCCGCCGATCAGTCCGCCAGCCACGGCCGCGCCGAGGCCGCGTTGCGCATGGGCCGGCGCAGGCGCTGCCACGGCCGAGACGGCCAGAGTGGCGACGGCAGCAAGTGCCATCAGGGTCTTCTTCATGGCTTCACCTTTCTGAATGAGCAACGACAGTGGATCAAGCACTCTGTCAGCACGAAAGTTCCATATTCCGGTTGAATGATCAATGAACGGAGCGGCCACATTTCACGACGAATCTTGACCGTTTCTTGGCGGGCCCGGGCGGCTTTTTTGCGGCGCAAAACCGGGGTTCGGCCATTCTGGAGCCTGCGCGCGATAATGAGCCCCCGGCGGCCTTCGCAATTGCGGTCGGCGGCACAGCCACAATCTGCTCCGGGCGATGAGGCGGTTGCAGATCCGACCGGCTGCCGCCGCGGCGACAGCCGGTCTTGGCGATGGCGGCGGCGCGGACAACGGCAGCATGGCCGGCGAGGGCGAAAGCCATCTGCACGCTCTCGGCAGCGGCCATTTTGCGCCAGATCAGGCCGCGTCCGACGGTTCGGCGATGGCGGTAAGTGACGGCGGTGGCGGACCGGTCGTAAATCGATATTTTAGACTCATTCCAGTCTTCGGCCTCGCGCAGTTTGGAATCACTTGAAAAGACGGCTTTTCCTTTTGCATCCTGCGGCGGTCTTAAATATCGATGGGCGATCGCATCACCGGTGAGCCCGCCGTCTTCATGATCGTCTGTTCCTGCAACGTCCTCAGCGACCACGATGTCCGCAACGCCGTCAGCGCTGCGGAAGACCTGCCGCGTTATGCCAAGCAGATCTATGGCTGCCTGGGCTGCAGCGCCGAATGCGGCCGTTGCGCGCGCACCATCAAGGCCATCATCGACGAGGCCCTGGGCGCCTGCGCCAAGTCCTGCGTTTCCGGATGTCCGCATAGCCGCGCCGCGGCCGACGCGCCGGTCGATCAACAGTTCTCGCTCGAAGCAGCCGCCTGAAAATTCGAATATTCTCAAAGGACTTCCGCGCGTGCCGGCGGTTCGGGGGCCATGGTTGCTCTTGCCGCCAAACTCATTTAGAAGCGTTCTAAATGTCAACGGGGGCCGTGGTTCGGCCCCACCAACCGGAGCGCATCATGCAGGGCGACCCCAAAGTCATCGAATATCTCAACAAGGGCCTGCGCAGCGAACTCACCGCCATCAACCAGTATTGGCTGCATTTTCGGCTGCTCAATCACTGGGGTTTGTTGGAAATGGCCAAGCAGTGGCGCAAGGAATCCATCGAAGAGATGAACCACGCCGACCGCTTCACCGACCGCATCCTGTTCCTCGACGGTTTTCCCAACATGCAGGTGCTCGATCCCTTGCGGATAGGCCAGAACGTCAAGGAAATCATCGAATGCGATCTTGCCGCCGAAGTCGGCGCCCGTACCCTCTACCAGGAAGCCGCAACCTATTGCCACGGCGTCAAGGACTACGTCTCGCGTGACCTGTTCGAAAGCCTGATGAAGGACGAGGAGCACCACATCGATTTCCTCGAAACCCAGCTCGACCTGATCGGGCGGATCGGGCTCGAACTCTACACCCAGAAGCATGTCGGCGGGCTCGAAAGCGAGCATTAGCCGGACTGAGTCTTCACAGCTGGGTCTTGTAGCGCTCCTCGACCACGGCCTGGCTTTCCGGCTCGCCGAGACTGGTCTGGTCGTGGATCATCTGGCTGATGCTCGGAAGCACCGCGCGCTCGACCCGGCTCTCCGGCGACCACAGTTTGGAGCGCATCAGCGCCTTGCCGCAGTGGAAATAGACCTCGCGCACTGCGATGCTCAGCACTGCGCGGGGCAGCTTGCCGAATTCCTCCATCGAGGCCAGCAACCCCGGCTCCGCCGTCAATGCGCCGCTGCCGCCGACGCGCAGCGTCTCGTCGATGCCGGGGACAAAGAAAATCAGCTGCAGCAGGCCGCTGCCTTCGACGATGTTTCTGAAACTGTCGATCCGGTTGTTGCCGGAGCGATCCGGCATCAACAGCTGGTTCGGTCCAGTGATATGGACGAAGCCCGGATTGCCGCCGCGCGGCGAGGCATCGGCGCTGCCGTCGGAACCCGATGTCGCAAGCACGCAGAACGGCGACATCGCGATGAAATTTCTGGCATGCGCGTCGAGCTCGGGCCGCGCCTTGGCGATCACGCGCGGCGAGGGCTTTGGGTAGATGGTCGGAAGGTCGCTGGCGGCAAGCTCGCTCAAGGGCAGTCTCCGGAAACCAGGATTGAGAAGATCGAACGGCTCTCACGAACGGGATTGCCGAAACTAGCATCGCGGTCGGGCGGCGGCCACCGTCTATTCCGATCGCGGACGCCGCCATGGCCAGTCGATCACTTCGGCGGCATAGAGCGCCCACCAGACCAGCACGGGCTGAAACGCCAGCCGCGGTCCGTGATAGAGCCAGCTGCTGCTGATGTGGGGCAGATCGATGCCCTCGAACGCGTGCTTGAAATTGGCCGGCCAGACGCAGATCGCATAGGCGGCCAGCGCGATTCCGGCCCAGAAGCGCAGCGGTCTCGTCACCAGCGCCACTGCGCCGGCCAGTTCGCAGCAGCCGGTGATGAAGATGACCTGCGGAGCGAACGGCACCCATGACGGCGTAATCGCCAGCAGCTGGTCCGGCGCCCGGAGATGCGCGATACCCGCCGCGACATAAAACGCCGCCAGGATCCAGCGCATGACGGCGCGGGCGGTCGCAGCGCGCGCAGGCTCGAGGTGTGAAGACATTCACGGGTCCTGACATCTGCCGGGCGGCGGCGCCGGCCACCCGATTCAAACCGCGTCTGCCGGCACGAAGCAGCTGATGATGATGCCGCCGCGGTGATGCACATACCACACCACGGCTTCACCCACCGGATTGCCGCGGTCGCGGATCACGGCGTGCGCCGGCACCGCCATCCATTGTCCCTCGATCGGAACCCAATAGGCGCCCTCGCGAAAATCATATTCGGTGCGGTGGCCGTCGGCGATGTCGCAGCAGGGCACGCCGTTCGGCGCCATCACTCCCTTGAACCAGGCGCGGATGTCGGCGGGGACATCCTGGTATTGTCCGTTGTCGAAGGCGAGAGCCGCGCCGGCCAGCGCCGACAGGCACGCCAGCAGGGCGATCTGTGCGAGCCGTCGCATGCGATCCTCCACAGCGTTGCTTTCGCATCATCGTGGCGTGCCGCTGTCGCAAGCGCGCCCGCGAATCGCACGATTGAACGCGATCAGGCGGAGACTGTCATGCGGAAAAAATGAGCGATGCGCGGCGCAGCAAATTGATGCGGTGCAAGATCAGCACGGCTTCACATCGTGCGCTGCGGCGCGGTCTGCAGCAATTGCAGCAGTTGCTGCTTGTAGAAAGCCGCATTGCCGGTGGTGAGATGGCCGCGGGTCTCGGCGCTGGCGGGGATCAGGTAGAGCCGGGCGTTGCGGATGCGTTTCAGCGCGGCCTCGGTGACGCCGGTCTCCGGCGGATTGCGCTCATCGTCGGCGGAATTGATCGCCAGCACCATGGCTTGGATCCGCTCCAGCGCGCCGGAAGGATCGTAATCATGCGAGGCTTCCCATTGGTAGATGAAGTCGTTGGCATCGGCGGCCACCGCCGTCGCCAGCCGCTCGTCGATCATCCGGTCGGCCTGGGCGGTGGTCGGAGCCAGTGCCTGGTAGCCGAGCGTGCCGCCGCCGCTGGCGACCTGATAGGCATTGATGGCATATTTCATCATGCGCGGCTGGGTGGTGTAATCGCCGCCGCGATACTCCGGATCGTTGCGGATGGTCTCCAGCATCAGCCGCCGCAGCATCCAGTTGCGCGCGGCCATCGCGGTCGGCTGCGACGCCATCGGCACCAGAACGTCCATGGCCTGCGGATATTTCACGCCCCAGATCCAGGCGTGCATGCCGCCCATCGAATTGCCGATCACCGCCCGCAGATGCTTGACGCCGAGCCCTTCGGTGACCAGGCGGTACTGGGCATCGACCATGTCCGCGTAATCATACTTAGGAAACCCGGTCTTCATGCCGTCGGAAGGCTTTGACGATTGGCCGTGGCCGAGGCTGTCGGGGATGATGATGTAGTATTTCGCGGCGTCGAGCGGCTGGCCGGGACCGAACAATTCGCCGGCAAAAGCCGGCGTCAGCATGCTGGCAGCCGAGCCGCCCGATCCGTGCAGCACCAGCACCGGCTGGCCGGTCGGCGCGCCGAGGGTGGTATAATGCAGCCGCAGCGCCGGCATGATCTCGCCGCCGTGGAATTTGAAATCCTTCGCGACCCAGTCGCCCTGTTTCGGCGCCGGATAATCCGCCGCCAGCGCGATCGTCGATGTCATCGCCAGAACCACCGCCAACGCCGCGGCTGATAGATTCATGATGCTCTCCCATGCGCCGCCGACCCAGACCTGCCACGTGGGGCCGGCAGTGCGGCCGTCAGGACAATTTCCAGGCAGCGGCTACGGCTGATCCTCGATGTCGGTCTCGGGGCGATCGCTGCCCGAGGCGGTCTCGGTGTGCCATTTGCCGTCGGCGGTCTCGTATTCGATCGCTTCGGTACGCCCCGGCACGCGCTGCTCGGCGGCGGCGCGCTTGGCGGCGGTCAGTGCCGCGGCATGGGTCGGGAAGGCTTCCGAAAACACGCCGTCGACGGTGTAGGCCCAGCCGCCGTCGTGCTGGACGATCTTGTAGGTGACATGGGACATGGGGAACTCGCTTTTTTGGCGCGGCTTGCGGCGATGGGACTGAATGCGCCGTCCATCCTATGATAAAATAGGGGGCGATGCAGGTGTTGCGTGCGCGCCGGGTGTCCTCGGTTTAGGACGGGAACCCGGCTCGTGCGCCGTCCTGGCGAGGGAGTAAGACAAATGTGCCGCAACATCAAGACGCTGTTCAATTTCGAACCGCCCGCCACCGAGGAGGAAATCCGCGCCTCCGCGCTGCAGTTCGTGCGCAAGCTTTCGGGCTTCGGCCGGCCATCGCAGGCCATTCAGGCCGCGTTCGACCGCGCGGTCGCGGAAGTCTCGGCGTCGGCGCGCCGGCTTTTGGAGTCGCTGCATACCCAGGCGCCGGCGCGCGACCGCGGGATCGAGGCCGACAAGGCCAAGGAGCGCTCCCGGCAGCGGTTCGGTTGAAGTTTTTTAGCCAGGCTACGCCGGATCCCATCGCACCGGCAGATTGAGCAGTCCGCGAAACGCCCAGCCGCCGATCCGCACCGGGTCGGCGGTGTCGAGCCGCAGGCCCTTCAGCCTGGCAAAGATGCCGGGCAGCGCCACGTCCGCCACCATCGCGCGCGCGGCAAAGGCGCCGGCGCAATAATGCGGGCCGGCGCCAAAGGCGATGCTCTTGGCGGTATCGCGGCGAATGTCGAACACGTCAGGGTCGGCGAAGCAGGCTTCGTCGCGGTTGGCGGAGCCGAACATGAAGAACACGCGGTCTTCCGGTTCGAAATCGACCCCGCCGAATGACCATGATCTGGCCACCCGGCGCGGCGACATCCCGATCGGCGCGATCCAGCGCGCATATTCCTCGAACACGTCGAGCCATCTGGCCTTGCCCTCGCGCACCAGCGCCAGCTGGCCGGGATGCGTCAGCAGCGCCCAGACCGTGCCCGATATGGCGTCGCGCGGTTCGTTCTGGCCGCCCGAGATCGCCAGCTTGATGTTGGCGCGCACGCTTTGCAGCGGCTGGCCGGCGGTGAGCAGCACGCTCAGGATCGAATGGTTCGGGTGCTTCGTCAGCACCGGAATCATGTCGTCGATCGCGGCATCGATACCGGCGGTGGCGGCATGGCAGCGCGCCTCGACCTGTTTGTCGCCGCCGTAATTGGCGATGCCGTCGATCATCGCCTGCGACCAGGCATCCATGTCCTCAAAGCGCATGTTGGTGAGTCCGGTGATGTCCTTCAGGCACTCGGCTGACAGCGGCAGCGCGAAGGCCTTGCAGAGGTCGGCGCGGCCGAGCGGCGCGAGCGCCTCGAGGATGCGGTCGGCATGGGACTGGAACTGCCGGCTCCAGGTGTCGCGCACGGTGCGCGGCGACACCGACGGAAACATCGCCGCCCGCTCCGACATGTGCGCGTCGCCGTCCTTGCGCATCATGTTGTGGCCCATCAGCGTGTTCATCAGTCCGGCCGGCTGATGCGAGGAGAACACGTCGGTGCGCTTCTCCTGGCTGAAGATGTCGTCACGGCGGGTGAACACCGTGCTGCCGAGCTGCGGCACGAAGGCGATCGGCGCCTCGCGGCGCATCCTTGCGAGGTCCGGATAGGGATCGGCCCAGAATGCCGGCACGTCGATGGCAAAATGCGGGGCGTTGGACATGGAGTTCTGCGGTTCCATGGGGCGTCCGCCCCGGCCTACATCTGCCGCCGGTGAGACGGCTTGCTTGTTGGCGTAAACTGGTGAAGCCGAGCAGCCGTGTCAAATCGTTTGCAGCGCTCGGCGCGACGGCGCCGCCGGTTGGCAGGCCCCGGCGCCCGATCGCTACCGCCGAGGCCGCTCAGATCGCCCGGTAGCCGCCGTCCGCCATCACGATCGATCCCGTAACGTAGGCCGACAGGTCAGACGCCAGGAACAGCGCCGGGCCGACAATGTCCTCGGGCCTGCCGGGCCGCCCGAGCGGCGTATGGTCGATGAACATCTTCACCGCTTCCGGATTGCTGGCGCGGGTACCCGCGTTCAGGGGTGTCTCGATGAAGCCCGGACCGATGGCATTGACGCGGACGCCGTCCTTGCCGAGCTCGGCGGCGAGCGCCCGGGTGAAGCCGAGCACGCCGTGCTTGGAGGCGGTATAGGCCGGCGAACTCGGCTGGCGGACATGAACGAAGGACTGGATCGAGCCAATGTTGATGATGCGCCCCCTGCCGGCGCGCAAGGGTTCGAGAAACGCGTGCGTCACATTGAAGACGCCGGTGAGGTTGGTCGCGATGATGTCGTCCCAGTCGGCGATCACCGCTCCGGCCGCCCCCAGCATGCCGTTGCGGCGGGCGATGCCGGCATTGTTGACCAGGATCGAAGCCGCGCCGACTTGTTCGGCGACGTGCTTTGCGATTGCGACACAGTCCTCGCGCCTGGTGACATCGAGCGCGAAGCTCTCGGCCTTTCCGCCGGCCCTTCGAATTTCCTGCGCCGCGGCGGCGGCTGCTTTGGCATCGGCATCGAGCAGTGCGACCTGCGCGCCCTCGCGGGCAAAGCCTGATGCAATGGCGCGGCCGATCCCCGACGCGGCGCCGGTGACGACGGCGATATGGTCTTGCAGGAGCGGCATCGGGGTTTCCTCTCTGGTCGATCATGGTTTCGGGCGTCGATACAAACTAATTCAAAATGACTGTTGCCGAAATCGAAAGCTTTACCGCTGCGTTGTAGCCATGGTCCCATGGACAGGCAGCTGGCGGAATGGAAACGCGGGATCGAGCAGATCTGGTCGGCGGCGACGCCCGACTACCAGGCCGCCGCGCGCCTTGCGGACGATATCGTCCGGTTCAGCGATCAGACGGTGCTGCGGCGGGCGGCGACGCAGACACTTCCGATCCTGCGCAGCGCCGCGGCCGAGGACGCCGACCGCATCACCCGGGACGCCGCGCGTCGCCGCCTCGGCATCATGCACGAAGTGCTGCAGACGCTCACCACGCCGCAATTCGGCAGGCGCGGGACCGCCGCAAAGGCGCTGACGCCGGAGGAGAGTTGCCGCCAGCTGCTGCAATTGCGCTTCGACGCCCGCCTGTCGCGCGCCGAAATCCACCGCGCCTGGAAGCGCGCCGCCAAGACCGCGCACCCGGACGCCGGCGGCAGCGCGCGGGAATTTCTGGAACTGTCCGCCGCGCGCGATGCGCTGCTGAAGGAGATGAAGCCTTGGCGGGGCTAGCGCAAGTCTGGCTGGGACCACCCGCCGGGCGGCGTGCTATCTTCGCAGCAGGCAGTCCGAACCGGGCGCGGCTTCGCTTGATTGCCTCCCGCTCCGCGACGTTCGCAAAACCCGGTCCGGCGTTGTCGAAGTTCGAATTATCCTGGTCCGTAGCGGCCGCTGACAGCAATCGTCATTGCGGGCCTCCGCCAAAATTCGGCCATCCCCAACCGAGGACGCATCCCCGATGTGCAATCGTCCATCGGGGATGCAACGCGAACGGCTTCAGAACGCGCAGGTTCGGGTGCGCAACAGGCCTTCCTTGGCGGCCAGCGCCTCGACGAAGCTCGGCATCGGCGCCGACACGTTCCTGTAATCCGACGGGAACGGGGTAGTCGGAATGCTGTCGTCCCAGACTTGGCAGAAGCCGGTGCCGTCCCAGCGGATCAGGTGGTAGGCGGCCCGCGCCGGGCTAGTCGCGGCAAGGCCGAGCCCGGCCGCGGCACACAGAATGGAAATGCGTCGCATGGTGCAATGTCTCCGGTTGAGAAATGTTGGGCCGTCTCCGCGGGGGTCGCCTGCGGAAGCGGAGGCCGGCGGCTTCAACGCCCCGGCCACGTTTGAGTAGGCACGACGCGCCATCAGGTTCAAAACCGGCCGACGAAAGCTCAGCTTCCGAGCGAGGCCACGCCTTCGATTTCGATCAGCATGGCGGGGTCGGGCAGTGCCTGCACCACGCAGGTGGTGCGTGCGGGAAAAGGCGGCGGCCCGAAGGCCTGCGCATACAGTGCATTCATCGCCGCGACGTCGGCGGCGCGCGTCAACAGCACGTTGACCTTCACCAGGTCGCGAAAGGTCGCGCCGGCCTCTTCGAGCACGCGCTTGATGTTGCGCACGACAAGGCCGAACTGGGCCTCGAAGCCGGCGGGCAGGGCGCCGTGGTCGTCGAAGCCGGGAATGCCCGAGATGAACAGCAGGTCGCCGACGCGCGCGGCGAACGACAGCGGTGGCGCCCTGAGCCCGGGCGGCGGCGCGAAGTGCTGGATGGGTGGCATGGTCACCTCGGTGGCTGGAAGGAGCAGGAACTATAACAATAATTTTCCTTCTGGGCCTTAGCCACACAGTGTAGCCTGCGGCATCGCGACATCAAGCGGTGCGCTTGCCATCGCAAATATCGCCGTGTCCCGGATGCGGTGCAGCGCTCTTTTCGCGCTGCTCCGCTGGTTCGGACCCATACTTTCATTGCGCGAAACCACGGCTCTGGATCGGCAGTACGCGAAAGCGCTATTCGAGGCGATGTTCGAGAAATGACCGGCAACGGGCCAGGGCGGCCGCGTTTTCGTGCGCCCGTGGCTGATCGGTGCCAGGATTGCTACAGTCGCCAAGCCGCGATTCGATGTTCGTCCCAGCGCCTGCTCACAAAAACCCAAGGGAGATTCTGCCCATGAAGATGTCATCCGCCCTTCGTGTCGCGCTGCTGGCGCTGACGGCTGTTGCCGGCAGCCTGCTGTCCTCGGCTTCCCATGCCGACAGCGGCACGGTGTCGCTGACCATCTACAAGGCGGGATGGATCATCGGCGGCTCCGGCGGCGGCGGCGTGCTGACGTTTCACGGGCGCAGCTATCCGCTGTCGGCCGGCGGCCTCGACTACGGCCTGGTGTTCGGCGGATCCAAGACGGTGCTGCACGGCCGGGTCAGCCACATCGGCCAGCCGTCGGACGTCGCCGGCGTCTATGCCGCGGCCGGCGCCGGGCTCGCGGTCGGCGGCGGCGCCCGCGCCATCGTGCTGACCAACCAGAAGGGTGCCGTGCTGGAACTGTCCGGCCAGCAGGTCGGCCTGATGGCCAATGTGGATCTCAGCGGGCTGGCGATCACGCTGAAGTAGCAGGATAGCGTGGGCTAGCCAACGGGTCGCGCGAATACGCGTCCGATGGGAAACTCCGCGAGCCCACCACGCCGGCGGATACGGGAAATAGAATGGGGGGCAAGGCGCGAAGAGCGCCTTTGCCCGCCCGCTTGTCGGTGATCGCGTTGAAACCGAGCGTAACGCGCCGCCAGGAGATGAACAGCGGGTCGCCGACGCGGGAGGAGAGTGGTGCGGATCCGGACGCACGCCTTGCGGCCATATCAACGGGACCGCCCATGGGCTAGATTGGGCTGATTCGATCTGCCTCACGACATTCAGAGAACGTCCCATGAAATCGTCATTCGTCGCCCGCGCCGTCCTGCTTGCACTGGCGCTGCTCGCCGGATCGTCCGCCGCCCGGGCCGACGAGGGGGCCGTGACGCTCATCATCTTCAAGGCGGGCTGGTTCTTCGGCGGCTCCGCCGGCACCGGCGTGCTCAGCTTTCATGGCCAGACCTACGGGCTCTCGGCCGGCGGATTGGACTATGGCCTCGTCTTCGGCGGCTCCCAGACCACGTTGCAGGGGCGGATCCGAAACATCCACCGGGCCCAGGACATCGCCGGCGTCTATGCCGCGGCGGGCGCCGGCGTCGCGTTCGGCGCCGGCGTGCGCGGCATCGTGCTGACCAACCCGAACGGCGCGATCCTGGAATTGAGCGGCAAGCAGCTCGGACTGATGGCGAACTTCGACCTCAGCGGGCTGGCGATCACCTTGAAGCAATAACTCGCCGCCGGCGTTTCGATCGGCCGGCAAATTCAGCGGTTTGCAGGATGGGTGGTGCGGCCTCGTCCGGACAGCCTCAACCGATGCAGGCGCAAGCGAAACCCGTCGGGACGACCGCGGCATGCGATGGTTTCGCGACGGCCTCAACCCATTCAGAAGCCTCACCGAGAGGCTTGCAGCGACTCAAGGTAGGCTGTGATCCCAGCATACACGGGCATGAATTCGGAAAAGAAGGAAAACAATTCATCCCACCGCTTCAGGTCGGTATATCCATGGGCGTATTCGTTCCGCTTCGACGCAGCAGTGTCGATCAGGTTCGATAACTCCTGGTCGGAATATTTCTCGAAATACCGCTTATCGAGGAACATGCGCTTATAGATTTTCAGTGAATCGCCCAGCGTAAAAGACGCCTTGTTTGACTGGACGACTCCTTCGGTTTTCTTCAGGTTGTCCAGCACGCCCTGCCAGTTCGAGTCGTATTCCTTTATCAGCATCGGCACCAGTTTCTCACGCAAGGCTTTTTCAAATGGCGGGAAGAACGTGCCCAGGACCTGGTTCAGTTGCTCGATGGAATCGGCGGCTTTTGCCTTGATCAATGCCAAAAGCAGGCCGCCGTTCTCGCTACCCAGCTCGTCGCGGATACCGGCATACATGCCTTCAAGCTTGCGTTGTTCGCTCAGGCCGAGCTGCCAGGAGCCCGGGCAAAGCTCGCGGAACTCCTTGTAGGCGACAAAGGCGCGGGCCTTCTGGAAATCGATCGTGGTCGATTGATTTGGATGCTGGCTTGCCACCAGCATGGTTTCCGTCACCGCATTTATGTTGGTGACTTCCGGTGCGATTTTCTGGATGAATGCCACGGTGTCGTAGAAATTGTCCACCTGGCCCTTGAGCACTACCCTCGCCGAAGATCCCGAAGTGATGAACAGCGACCGGTTATTGATGTTTTTCGCCTCGGTCAAAAGCTGACGCAGGCGTCTGATGGCGGCCGGCTCCAGATTGTACATGCTCCTGATGAGAGTATAGAACTGAATCCTTTGCGGATGGTATCTGTTGGAGTCTTCCAGCAACAACCCTCGTGATTTTATCTTGTCGAACGACTTGCTCGTGCTCGCTCTTTCCTGAACGTCTCGCAGATCGTTCAAGGAGATTTCCTGGACGAACCGCGTGACTTGTTCGTAGGGCTTGTAGGATTGATCTTCCGAGAAGTGCGCGATGTCGTCTACGATCAGGTATTCCGGTTGTTTTTCGGGGTGAACATCGATGTTTGCTCCGAGCTTTTTTCGCAGCAACTCGATGCTCTCCTGGCTGGCCCAGACCCGGACCAGGGCATCCCAGGTCGATAGCAGGCCGAACACGATGTAATCGGAGATCCCTGATCGTCTGATGTCGTCCAGGATGCTTTCCTTGATGATGATGCTGTCCTTGGAAAACCTGACGAAGATCAGGTACAGCCTGTTTCCGCAATATTCGTGGACCGCGCGGTGCCAATGGTATTTTGGCGTCGTGGCGTTGGAGCTTGGATGCCTCGGAATATTCTCCGGCCTTGAATTTTCGCTTTCGGGAAACGGACTCCTTCCGACCGGCGGTTTCGGGAATTTGGGAGCATTGTGCAGCTCTCTCAGCAATTCTTCGTAGGAAGCTTCATTGAATTCCCCGGATCTGAAATCGCAATAAATTCTGGCCCCCAGGAAATGCGGCAGGCTTTCACCCTCGCCGCCGCGCAGCACCGGAATGAACTTGACCGTCTTGAGATCGCGGGCGACCTGCGCCGTTATGATCATTCGCTCGTAGCCAACCCCGTCTTTCAGGGTGTTGGCCTTGAGAACATATTGCTCGGTACAAATAACCAGAACGCGATCGCAGCTGGACAGGCTTCGTTCCATGAATTCGGTGACGTCCGCGCCGAGTCCGAGGTCCCACTGGTCCAGAACGACGTCGACGCCGTTCAATCTCAAGCGCTCGGCCAATCGACGAACCCACGCCGTGTGTTCGTCAGAGTCGCGTGAATATGAAATGAAAACCCTAGGCAACCCCACCATGCACTTCCCAAATCATCCCAACCAAAAGAGTTTCCTCGGCCGGCGCAATGTTGCTTTTTGACAGTTGAGTTGATGGCCAGCCCTGAGATTAAGACTAAGACGTTATCATGTCTCTCACAAGTTGCATATTTGGCGCGTTGCCAGCGACGCCGGCCGCAGGAAAAGATAAATTTGTCAGTTATTTAAGCGAGCAAGATGGCGACCGGCGCCAGCTCGGCGACCGCAGGCGCACGCTCGCTTATCTTTGGAAATCGCGACCTTCGACCCGCTGTTCCCAAAAGCCCCGCGTTCCGCTCGATCCAGCCGTCGATCTCGTCCAGCGAACCGGGATTGATCGACAGAATGTGGCCGCGCCCTTTCCCGTGCCGCGCGACCATGCCGCTCGCTTCCAGCACGCGGATGTGTTTACGACACCGCATTCAAGTCAAACGTTTCGGCGAGCTCGTCGCTAGCTGCGATCACCGGACTAACGGAACAAATCCGTTCGTTCGAGCTTGATGAAGGTGGTCGAGTGCCGGAGGATTCGATGAATCTCGCAAAGTTGCTCTTGGCGGCCGCCGTGCTGGCGCCAATCCCTTCCGTGAGCCTGGCCCAGCAATCGGTCAATGGAACCGTGACCACGATCGACCGGCCCAGCGAGACCATCGTGATCGAACGGACTCAAGACGGCACCGTCGGCGCGGGCGGCGGCGGAGCCACCGAACAGCAATTCAAGGCCCCCGAAGGAGTGCTGGATACCGTTCACCCCGGCGACGAGGTCACCTTCTCCGCCCAGCAGATCGACGGCAACAAGACGATCACGAAGATCGAGCCAAGGTGATTTGCGGGACGGGTCGAGCGACCGCGTCCGGCCGTCCATGCGGCGGCAAAGTCAGAAAAAGGCCGGGGCTTTCACCCGGCCTTTTGCATTTCCGGTGGAGGCCCGGGCCTTCGCCCGGACATGGCGCAAAGAGAGCTCAGCCTCACAACACCCGGTTGCTCTCCTTCACCTTCTCCGCATCCAGATACACGCTTGAGCCCATTTCCCTGAACTTGGCGCTCATGCTGGCCATGCCGTCCTCGATCACGCCCGAGATCGACAGGCCGACGCCGCTGCCTGCGACCGCGCGCTTGTCGGGATCGTTCAATGTGGCGGCATAGTCGCGGACGTCCTGGGTGATCTTCATCGAGCAGAATTTCGGGCCGCACATCGAGCAGAAATGCGCCACCTTGTGGGCTTCCTTGGGCAGCGTCTCGTCGTGATAGCTGCGCGCGGTGTCGGGATCGAGCCCGAGGTTGAACTGGTCCTCCCAGCGGAAGTCGAAGCGGGCGCGGGACAGCGCGTCGTCGCGCAGCTGCGCCGCCGGATGGCCCTTGCCGAGATCGCTGGCATGCGCGGCGATCTTGTAGGTGATGACGCCGGTCTTGACGTCGTCGCGGTTGGGCAGGCCGAGATGCTCCTTCGGCGTCACATAGCACAGCATGGCGCAGCCGAACCAGCCGATCATGGCAGCCCCGATGCCGGAGGTAATGTGGTCGTAGCCAGGGGCGATGTCGGTGGTCAGCGGTCCCAGGGTGTAGAACGGCGCCTCGCCGCACTCCTTGAGCTGCTTGTCCATGTTGATCTTGATCTTGTGCAGCGGCACATGGCCGGGGCCCTCGATCATCACCTGGCAGCCCTTGTCCCAGGCGACCTTGGTCAGTTCGCCGAGCGTTTCCAGTTCGGCGAACTGGGCGCGGTCGTTGGCGTCGGCGATCGAGCCCGGCCGCAGGCCGTCGCCGAGCGAGAACGACACGTCATATTTGCGCATCAGGTCGCAGATCTCGTCGAAATGGGTGTAGAGGAAACTTTCCTTGTGATGCGCCAGGCACCATTTGGCCATGATCGAGCCGCCGCGCGAGACGATGCCGGTGACGCGGTTGGCGGTGAGGTGGATGTAGGGCAGCCGCACCCCGGCGTGGATGGTGAAATAGTCGACGCCCTGTTCGCACTGTTCGATCAGGGTGTCCTTGTAGAGCTCCCACGTCAGTTTTACGGGATCGCCGTCGCACTTCTCCAGCGCCTGGTAGATCGGCACGGTGCCGATCGGGATCGGCGCGTTGCGCAGGATCCATTCCCGGGTGGTGTGGATGTTGCGCCCCGTGGAAAGGTCCATCACGGTGTCGGCGCCCCAGCGGATCGCCCACACCATCTTGTCGACCTCTTCCTCCACCGACGAAGTGACGGCGGAGTTGCCGATATTGGCGTTGATCTTGGTCAGGAAATTGCGGCCGATGATCATCGGCTCGAGTTCGCCGTGGTTGATGTTGCAGGGGATGATGGCGCGGCCGCGTGCGATCTCGGAGCGCACGAATTCCGGGGTGACGAAGGCCGGCACCGCGGCACCGAAGCTTTCGCCGTCGGCGATCGCCGCCTCGGCGCGTTCGAGCTGGACCTTGCGGCCGAGGTTTTCCCGGGTCGCGACGTAGATCATCTCCTTGGTGATGATGCCGGCGCGGGCGAATTCCAGCTGCGTGATCTTGTGCCCGTCGAGCCCGCGCAGCGGCCGGTGATGGGCGTTGAAGGATTTCGCGGCATGGCTGGCGCCGACATTGCCGTTGTCCTCCGGCTTGACGTCGCGGCCCTGGTATTCCTCGACGCCGCCGCGCTCCTTGACCCAGGCGATGCGGGGGCGCGCCAGCCCGGCATTGACGTCGATGGTCACGCCGGGATCGGTGTAGGGGCCGGACGTATCGTAGACCGGCAGGTTCGGCTCGCCGGCGCCCTCGCTCAGGATGATCTCGCGCAGCGGCACCCGCACATCCGGCGCCTCGTCGGGGGTGACAAAGATCTTGCGCGACGACGGCAGCGGTCCGGTAGTGACGGCGGGAAGCGTGGTGTCGGGGTTGGAGCGGATGTTCATGGCCTATCCTCCTGTGAATTGTTTATCATTCCGGACGGTCCGCGGAACGCGGACCGTCCGGAATCTGGAAGTCCTATTGGCGGAGCGGGATGCCGGGTTCGCATCTTCGATGCGCCCCGGAATGACGCTGGGGTCAAAATATTTCACGCGGCCTCCGCGTTTTGTCCGAGCCAGGCACGCACCCGCGCGTCCGGATCGGCGTTCTGGGTGACGTCGCTGACCACGGCGATGGAGTCGGTGCCGGCGGCGAAAATCGCCGGCGCCTGTTCGAGCTTGATGCCGCCGATCGCCACCAGGGGAATATCGCCGATGCGCTTCTTCCATTCGGTGATCCTGGCAATGCCCTGCGGCGCAAACCGCATCGACTTCAGCGTGGTCGGAAAGATCGGGCCGAGCGCGACGTAGTCGGGGCCGGCGCGCAGCGCGGTTTCCAGCTCGGCATCGTCATGGGTGGAGATGCCGAGCGAAAGGCCGGCGTCGCGGATCGCCTTGAGGTCGGCGTCGGCGAGATCTTCCTGGCCGAGATGCAGGTGTTTTGCGCCGGCGATTATGGCGGCGCGCCAGTAGTCGTTGACCACGAGTTTTGTCGCGGTCCCCGCGGTGGCGGCCAGCGCTTCGGTGACGATCTGCAGCGCCCGGGAATCATCGAGCTCCTTGGCGCGCAATTGGATGGTGCCGACGCCGAGCGCGGTGAGCCGCGCCACCCAGGCGATACTGTCGACCACGGGATAGAAGCGATCAGGATACGGCATGCCAGAACGGGGTCCCGATGACTGGAGTGGAAGGGGAGGCGAAATCACGGGCTTCCATCAGCCCGGCCTCGAAGGCGCTGCGTCCGGCCTCGACGCCGGAGCGGAACGCGGCGGCCATCGCCACCGGATCGGCGGCCTTGGCAATGGCGGTGTTCAGCAGCACGGCGTCGTAGCCGAGTTCGAGCGCCTGGGCTGCGTGCGACGGCGCACCGAGCCCGGCGTCGACCACCAGCGTGATGTCGGGTAGCCGCTCGCGCAGCAGTTTCAGGGCATCGCGATGGATGATACCCTTGGCGCTGCCGATCGGCGACGCCCATGGCATCACCACCCGGCAGCCGGCATCGACCAGCCGTATCGCCACCGAAAGATCCTCGGTGCAATAGGGAAACACCTCGAACCCGTCCTTGATCAGGATGGATGCGGCCTCGACCAGGCCGACCACGTCGGGCTGCAGCGTGTCGTTGTCGGCGATCACCTCGAGCTTGATCCAGCTGGTTGCGAACAATTCGCGTGCCAGTTTTGCCGTGGTCACCGCCTCGCGCACGCTGCGGCAGCCCGCGGTGTTCGGCAGCACGGTGACGCCGAGCTCGCCGATCAGCGCCCAGAACGCGTTGCCGGTTTTGCCGCCGGCGGATTCCCGCCGCAGCGACACCGTGACGATCTCTGCGCCGGAAGCGCGGATCGCCGCCTGCATGATCGCCGGCGACGGATACAGCGAGCTGCCGATCAGCAGGCGGGAGGAGAAGATCTTGCCGTAGAAGTTCAGCATGGCATATCACCTGGTCGCAGCGCGCTCCCTCTCCCCGCATGTGCGGCAGGGCCATAGCAGATGGTTGATTTGAACCGTACGTCGATGTGGTCGTGGTCTCGCACCAGCTCTCAGCGAGTCGTCCCTGCGAACGCAGGGACCCAGCACCCCTGGCCTCAAAAGTGAAAAAGGGCCGCTGCTCCGGTGCCGAAACGAGACTTCGCGCCGTATGGGTCCCTGCGTTCGCAGGAACGACTCGTTGAAAGCGTTGCGCCGACCTGTTTGCAACCCGAACTCTCCCCGCAAGCGGGGCGAGGTCAGGAGAACGCAGCCAAAGGCAGTAGCCATTTCCCCCATCCTCAGCCTCCCTGCCGCGGGGTGATGATCTCGATCTCGTCGCCGTTCTGCAGCGGCGTCTCGGCCCAGCGGCTTTTAGGCAGCACGTCGAAGTTCAGCGCGATCGCAAAATGGCTGCCTTCATATTCCAGCTCGCTGAGCAGCGCATCGACCCGCGAAGACGCGATCTCCCGTGGCTCGCCGTTGACGGTCACGCGCATTGCATCACCTCGTTGTCGATCGCGCCGCGTTCGACATAGCCGAGCGTCAGTTCGGCCAGCGCCGGCGCCAGCAGGAAGCCGTGGCGGTAAAGTCCGTTGACCGCGATGCGCCGGTCGTCGATCGCAATGCGCGGCAGGTTGTCGGGATAGGCCGGGCGCAGCCCGGAGCCGAACTCGACGATGCGCGCCTCGGCGAAGGCCGGATGCACCGCATAGGCGGCGCCAAGCAGTTCCAGCGCCGAGCGGACGCTGACGCCGGCATGCTCGGCCTCGATCGAGGTGGCTCCGAGCATGAAGCGATGGCCGCCGCGCGGAATCACATAGAGCGGCCAGCGCGGGTGGATCAAGCGCACCGGGCGCGACAGTTCGACCTCGTCGGTCTCGATCAGGATCATCTCGCCCTTGACGCCGCGCAGTTCGGGCTGGTCGTCGCGGGCGGCGAGGCCGCGGCAGTCGATCACGATGCCGTCGAGCCGGCCGGGGTCGGCCTCGTGATCGAATTTGAGGGTGCCCCCGGCGGCGGCGAAGCGCTCGTGCAGTTCGGGCAGTATCTTCCGTGGCTCGACATGGCCTTCGTCCGCATAGAACAGGCCATCGCGAAAACGGTTTTCGAGCGACGGTTCGAGCGCGGTCAGTTCGGCGGCGTCGAGCCGCCGGTGCCCCGATGTCCGCCTCGCAAACCGTTCGAAGTCGGCGCGGTCGCGCGCATGGGCGACCACCAGCGAGCCGTTGAACGGGGTGTGCGGAAAATTCCGGCGCCAGAGTTCGAGCGCGCGGATGCCCAGCCTGACAATGACGGGCTCCGACGTCTCGGCCTCGCACCAGGGCGCCAGCATGCCGCCCGCCCAGTAGCTGGTCGATTGCGCCATGGCGTCGCTGCTGCGCTCGTGCAGCGTCACGTCGCGGCCGGCCTGCGCAAACAGCAACGCCTGCCAGGCCCCGGCAATGCCGGCGCCGATGACGTTGACGGGGGAATCCCCCCGCGATGACTCCAGACTCTGAAACATCCCTGTCCCTTCGCCGGCATGACCCGGATCAGGTTCAAAGGGTCACCGCGGTCTCGCGCCTGCGAACAGGTTTTGAGCGTGCGGTCTCTCAGCTCCTCATCGGAGCTCCCCTCGGAACGGATGCAATGTAGGCCGATGCAGCGAAGTGTCAACGCGTCTGTCCGGGAACTACACCGACGCTGCCGCATGCCCCGGATGCGGTGCAGCGGGAAGGACCTGCGCGCCCGGGAGACGGCAAGCTTACTGGGCGGGAACCTTCGCTGCGTCGGCCTCGGTGGGGCTCGGCTCGACGGCCTTCGGGGCATTTGCCGGCACCGGCCGGGGATGTGCGGCGCGATCGTGGCGCTGGCGTTTGGCCGCTTCGTAATAGCCGCTGGCATAATAGGCCATGGCGCGGTTGTGGTCGCCATTGGCGGCGCGGTAGGCGCCGGCGAGATATTTCACCGCATAGGTGAGATTGGTGTCGGGATCGCGCAGCCCCGCCGCGTCGCCGGTGTAGCCGAGGCTGCGCGCGGTCGCGAGCTTGATCTGCATCAGCCCGATGGTGCCGCCGCGCCCGACCAGCGCCGGCTGGTAGCGGCTTTCATGCACGATCACGCGATGGATCAGCACTTCCGGCACCGCGTTGGCCTTGGCATGGGCGGCGACCAGCGCATCATATTCGCGGTGCCCTGTTGCGCCATGCCTGGCCGGCTCGGTCTGCGGCGCTTTTTCCGCCAGCGGCGCTTGCTCGGCTGACTGCACCTGCTCGGCCGGCTGCGCCGGTTCGGTGGGCAGCGGCTGGGCCGTCTGGGAATAGGCCGGCGCCAGGGTGGCCAACCAGGCCAGCCAGAGCAGTCGTCTGATCGGAACCGGGCCTCTGGAGCGCGCAACTGGGATAAAGGGATGGGGCATGCGGGCCCTCTTGTCGCAATTGCCGGGCTTTGGTGTGGCGAAATCCCGGCTTTCCTGCGCGTTCGGGCCGATCCCCGGGGATGGGATTTACCAAGCATTATGCCCTGGCGTGCTTCGATCCCGCCGGAAGCCCCAACAGAATCCGGCCGCAGCCATGACCCTGTCCGTCACCCACGGCGCCGAGCGCACCAGCCCGATGCACGGCCTGCTGCCGCTGTGGGTCGGCGTCTTCGTCTATGCGCTGCTGGTGCTGGCCGGCAACCACCTGCTGATCGATCCCGACACGATGTGGCATGTCACCGTCGGCCAGTGGATCCTGGAACATCACGCGGTGCCGCATGCCGACGTCTATTCCTTCACCATGCGGGGCCATCCCTGGATTACGATGTACTGGCTGGCGCAGGTGCTCTACGCCGAGGCCTATGCGCTGTTCGGCTGGAGCGGACCGGTGGTGCTGGCGGCAGCCTTCAGTGCGCTGACCTTTGCCCTGCTGGCCAAATTCCTCGGCCGGCATCTGAACGACAGCACGACCATGGTGTTCGTTGCCGCGGCGCTGGCGCTGACGGCGGGGCATCTGTTGGCGCGGCCGCACGTGCTGGCGATGCCGGTGATGGTGGCGTGGTTCGCCGGATTGATCGCCGCGGCGGACCGGCGCGAGGCGCCGTCGTTCTGGCTGCTGCCGCTGCTCGCGCTGTGGGCCAACCTGCATGGCGGCTTCATCCTTGGTCTGGTGCTGGTGCCGCCGATCGCGCTCGACGCGGTGGTGCAGGCCGATGCGGCGTCGCGCAAGTCGCTGGCGCTGCGCTGGGCGGTATTCACGCTGGCGACATTGGCGGCGGGGTGCTGCACGCCCTATGGCTGGAATTCGATGCTGGCTTCGAAAAGCATCCTGGAGCTCGGCGACGCGCTGCCGCTGGTGATGGAATGGCGGCCGGCGAATTTCGGCAACATCGGCGCGCTGGAGATTTGCCTGCTGCTCGGAATCGGCATGGCGCTGCTGCGCGGCATCAGGCTGCCGCCGACCCGCATCCTGCTGCTGCTGGGGTTGCTGCACATGGCGCTTGCCCAGGAACGTTCCGCTGAAATTCTGGCGCTGCTGGCGCCGCTGGTTCTGGCCGCCCCGCTGGCCGGCCAGATCGGCGGCGCCGAGGCCTCGAATTCCCAGGCCCCGACGGCGCGGCGGGGCGTGCTGTTCGCGATCGTCGCCGCGGCGCTGATGGCGGGGACGTTCGCCTATGCGTCGGTGCATCGCTTCGAGCCGCACAGCCACAGCTCGCCGGCCGCAGCGGTGGCGGCGCTGAAGAAACTCAATCTCAGCCGCGTCTTCAACGACTATGATTTCGGCGGCTATCTGATCGCCAACGGCGTGGCACCCTTCATCGACGGCCGCACCGAGCTCTATGGCGAGAAATTCTTTGTCGATCACAATGCCGCCAGCGGATTGATGGAGCCGGACAATTTGTTCCGGCTGCTGGACCGGTACGCAATCGAAGCCACGCTGATGCGGACGCAGAGTGCGGCGACCAAGCTGCTCGATCATATGGACGGCTGGCAGAAGGTCTATGCCGACGACATCGCCACCATCCACGTCCGCAAGCCCGGCGCGGTGCACACCGTGGAACCGGTGGTGGATCCCGAGGCGAAGTAATCGCGGGTCTTTTGCTCGCGCGGCCGGCCCGCCGTTCAAAAGACTCATTGCTCCCCACAAATCACCGATGACGGGACGTTGCTGTCCGACAGCAGGCCTGTCCAATTCGCCGACAGCAAAGGGAGATGCGCGATGGCCAGCCAAGACTTCGGCTATTTGCCCCAAGGAAACCCCTGCGGCCAATGCGGCAAGCCGATCGCCGCCCCGGACTGGATCGAGGCCGGTGCGCGCCGCACGGCCTATCTCTGGCACTGCCGGGCCTGCGATTACCGCTTCGAGGCGATCGCCTATTTCGAGGCTTCGCAGCCCGATCGCGAAGCGCTGGCGGCCTGAGCTTCGAAGCGCAAGAGCGGGATGAGTTGAGATTTATTCGCCGCGCCAATAGCCCGCTGCTCCCTCGCCCCGCTTGCGGGGACAGGTGCCTATCGCTGGTGCTGTTTTGAACTTAACGGCATCGCGCTCCAGCTAGCCGCACCTTCTTGTGCCCCGGATGCTGCGCAGCGTTGACGCGCGTTGCCTTGCGGCGTGGTGCGCTGCTGATCCGCACGGCGATCGCATATGGCCGAATCGACCGCGCGTTGATGTCTTCGTGGTCACGCACGAATTCCCCAGCGAGTCGTCCCTGCGACTGCAGGGACCCATCACCCCTGGCCTTAATAGTGAAAAAAGGCCTCTACCATAATGCGAAGAAAAAGGCCTTTGCCACACTGCGAAAACGAGATTCCTTGCCGTATGCGTCCCTGCCTTCGTGCGCAGGGACGACTCGTTGAAACGCCAGACAAAATTGAAACAATCAATCTAGGCCGCCGATTGCCGGATCTGCTGTCGGACGGGCAGACGAATGCGGACGACCAGTCCATGCGGCGGCCGGTCGTTGAGGGTCAGTTCGCCGCCATGCGCCAGCACGATGCTGCGCGCGATCGAAAGGCCGAGTCCGAAGCCTGCGGCCTCGTCCATGTTGCGGGCGTCGTCGCCACGCACAAAGGGTTCCAGCATGACCGCCTTGCGCGCATCGGAAATGCCGGGGCCGTCATCCTCGACCTCGATGGTCACGCTGTCCGGTGAGGCGATCAGCCGAACCGTAGCCTCGGCTCCGAACCTGACCGCGTTATCGACCAGGTTGGTGACGCTGCGATGCAGATCGTCGGGCCGGACCGTGGCCATGGCGTGCTCCGGCCCGTCGTAGGTCACCTTGTGTCCCATATCGGCGAATTGGTCGGTGATCAGCTGCAGCGTGGAGGCGACGTCGACCAGCGTCATGGCCTCGAGCTTGCGGTCGTTGCGCAGAAACGACAGCACCGATTCCAGCATCGACCGCATCTGGTCGAGATCGCGCAGCATCCGGCCGCGATGCACGTCGTCCTCGATGAATTCGGAACGCAGTCGCATGCGGGTGATCGGGGTACGCAGGTCGTGGCTGATGGCGGCCAGCATCCGGGTGCGGTCGTCGATCAAGGCGGTGATCCGCTCCCGCATCCGGTTCAGCGCCTTGGCAAGCGAACGGATTTCTTCCGGACCGCGTTCGGGCAGCGGCGCCGCGGCGCCGTTGACGCTGAAGCTTTCGGCAGCCCGCGCGAATGACGACAGCGGCGCCGCCAGGGCCCGCGCCGCCCACAGGCCGAGCACGGTGACGCAGCTTACGCCAAACAGCAATGTCACGATCCACGGTCCGGCCCACAACGGGCGTTGCCTACGGTCCTGCAGCAAGTTTGCGGAAATCATCGCACCGTCGGGCAGCACGATGCCGACCTTGTGGCTGTCCGGTTGCTGCGCCAGGGCAAACACCCGGTAGCCGCGCCCGAGGCGGCGATGCAGCCCGCGCAGGTCAAGTCCCGCCGCATCCTTGGCGGCGGCGGTGCCCGGCGGCAGGCTCTCGATGCCGAGTTGCGGAAACGCCCGCGCGATGTCGGCGAACAGCGGCGGCCGTCCGGCGGCGGGCGTCGCGCCAAGCAGCTGGACGGAGGCGGCGAGCTGGCTGTGGCCGCGGTCGATCGACGGATCGATCTGGTCCGGCCGATGAACCAGAAAGGTCACGGTGAGGATCAGGTGGATGGCGATGATCGAGGCCACCACCAGCGCCGCGATCTGTCCGCTGATGCGCCTCAGATTGAGAAACCCCAGCCATCTCATGAGCGGTCGGTCGCGGTCGTCGTGGCCGCCTCCACCGCCGGGGTGAACATGTAGCCGCCGGAGCGCACCGTCTTGATCATGGTGGCGTCCTGCGGATCGGGTTCGATCTTGCGCCGGATGCGGCTGACCAGAACATCGATGCTGCGCTCGAAAGAGCCGGCGTTGCGGCCCTGGGTGAGATCGAGCAGGCTGTCGCGCGACAACACGCGGCCCGGCCGTTCGCAGAAGGTCCGCAGCAGGTCGAACTCGGCGCTGGTCATCGCCACCCGCGCGCCTGCCGGATTGCGCAACTCGCGCAGGCGGAAATCGATCCGCCAGCCGAGAAAGGTGAGGGCGGTCGCGCCATTGGTGGCGCTGATGGTCTGGGCGGCGGCCTGGCGGCGCAGCACCGCGTTGATCCGCGCCAGCAATTCGCGGGGATTGAACGGCTTGGCAAGGTAATCGTCGGCGCCCATTTCCAGCCCGAGAATGCGGTCGACGTCCTCACCGCGCGCGGTCAGCATGATGATCGGCACTTGCGATTCCGCACGCACCTTGCGGCACAGGCTGAGGCCGTCGTCGCCAGGCAGCATGACGTCGAGGATCAGGAGGTCGACGCGATGATCGGCCATCGCCCGTGCCATTTCACGGCCCTCTGTGGCCGTAGTCACGTTGCAGCCATTGCTGCGCAGGTATTTCGCGATCAATGCGCGCGTTTCGCGGTCGTCCTCGACGACCAGAATGTTCGGTAGTGCCGTAGCCATGCGGGACCTTTGTCCGGATTCGGGGCAACCGCTGCAGGATTTTTGTTTCGCAATATTTCCCGCAATTCCCCCGTCCTACGGCGCACCACGCAAGCGGGGCAATAAAAAGGCCCCTAGGACATTATTAACCATAATGTCGGGGCGGCCCGGCGAGAATCTTCACCGCGAACCCATCGTTTCAAGGGCCTCCCGTTGGCGCAAGCAATGAGAATATACAGGCCGACGGACTGCGCGATCAAAACGGCGCTGCTGGCGATCTCAGGCGGCATCTGCATCGGTGGCTGGCGGCCCAACTTCAGGCTCCATCACGCACCTCCGCCAAGGCACTGTGGCGAGTGAGGGCGCGGACGCGCCCATCGGTGCCGGCGCAGCGGCGATCGATATTGCGACGCAACGCCAGTTTGCTCTTGCCGCCAAAGGCGGAATCCCAGCACAATCATGCAATCCAGGGAGAGAAACAAGAATGACAAATCATCAATCGAGGCGGGATTTCTGCGCGACCGCCATTGCGACGATCTTCGCCTCCACCGCCTCGGCAAGAGCGGCCGGGAAGCAATACGATCCCGGTGCCAGCGACACCGAAATCAAGCTCGGACAGACGGTGCCGCACAGCGGCCCGGGTTCGCTCTACGGCGTGCTGGGGCGGGTCGGCGAGGCCTATTTCCAGATGATCAACGAGCAGGGCGGCATCAATGGGCGCAAGGTCACGTTCCTGACGCTGGACGACGCCTACAGCGCGCCGAAATGCGTCGAAGCGACGCGACGGCTGGTGGAGCAGGAAGAGGTGCTGGCGCTGTTCGGCTCGCTCGGCACCGCGCCGCAGACGGCGGTGCACAAATATCTCAATTCCAAGGGCGTGCCGCAATTGCTGCTCAATACCGGTGCCTCGAAATGGAACGATCCCAAGAATTATAAATGGACCATGGCGGGCCTGCCGCTTTATCCGACCGAAGCCCGAATCCTCGCCAAGCATGTCCTGAGCGTCAAGCCTGAGGCCAAAATCGGCATTCTCTATCAGAACGACGATTTCGGGCGCGACTTCCTCGGCCCCTTCAAGAAGGTGCTGGCCGACGCCGGCGGCAAGGCCCAGGTCATCATGGAGCAGACTTACGACCTGACCGACCCGACCATCGATTCGCAACTGATCAATCTGTCGAAGTCGGGCGCGGACGTGTTCTACAACATCAGCACCGGCAAAGCGTCGTCGCAGTCGATCCGCGCGGCGGCCGAGCTCGGCTGGAAGCCGCTGCAGCTGCTCTCGGCCGGTTCGACCGGCCGATCGATTCTCAATGCCGCCGGCTTCGGGAATGCCAAGGATATCGTCGCGATCCGCTACTCCAAGGAGGCCGGACCGGGGCGCTGGGAAAAGGACAAGGACGCGATGGCGTTCGAGGCGTTGCGGGCGAAATACCTGCCGAACGTCGATCGCGACAACACCATCGCCTATGCCGGCTATGGCCAGGCCGCCTCGATGACGGAAATCCTGCGCCGCTGCGGCGATGATCTCACCCGCGCCAATGTCCTGAAGCAGGCCTCGACCTTGGCGGGATTCCACTCGCCGTTTTTCCTCGACGATATCAATTTCAGCTACACGCCCGACGACTATTCGCCGATGAAGACGCTGCACATCTCGATCTTCGACGGCAAGGACTGGCAGATTTCCGATCAGCCGGTCACGGAATAGTCGCTGAAAAGCGGTTCGGCAGCGGAACGGCCGGCGCAGCGGCGGGTTTTGTCCCGATATTTTGCCTTGGGGAGAAAACAGATGTTTCCGAAATTTATCGCGGTCGGCATCGCCGGCTCGGCGCTGCTTGCGACGGCGGCGTTGGCGCAAACGCCGGCCGCCACCAACAACATGGCGGCCGCGACGGCGTCGGATTCCTCGTTCCAGGGCGACTGGCGCGCGTCGAAGCTGGTCGGCCTCAATGTCTACAACGACAACAACCAGAACCTCGGCTCGATCAACGATCTGTTGACTGACCGGAACGGAAATATCCGGGCGGTCGTGCTCAGCGTCGGCGGCTTCCTCGGGGTCGGCACCCATCTGGTCGCCGTCGCCTTCGACAAGCTCAAATTCGTCAACGCGCCGGTGCCCTATACCGGCGCGGCCGGTGCTCCGAACGCCACCGGCAGCCGGCCGAGCCCATCGACCACGGGGGAGCCGACCAGCAACACGCCGGCAAGTGCGTCGCTGGCCAACCGCTGGTATCCCGATCACGCGGTCTTCAACGCCACCAGGGACCAGCTGAAGGCGATGCCGGAGTTCAAATATTCGGGCTGAGCAGGCTTGACCGCTTGCGACGTTACTGTCGCCGATAAAGCTTTTTAGTTGGCCTTGACCAGCGGGCAGCCGCCCTTGTCGAGCGGGCGGAAGGCCTGGTCGGCGGGGACGGTGGCGAGCAGCTTGTAGAGATCCCATTCACCCTTGGATTCTTCCGGCTTCTTCACCTCGAACAGATACATGTCGTGGACCATGCGGCCATCCTCGCGGATACGGCCGTTCCTGGTGAAGAAGTCATTGATCGGCGTTGCCTTCATCTGCGCCATCACCTTGGCGGTGTCGTCGGTGCCGGTCGCATCGATGGCCTTGAGATAGTGCATGGTCGCTGAATACAGCCCGGCCTGGATCATGGTCGGCATGTGCCCGACCTTGGCAAGGAAGCGGTTGGAAAACGCGCGGGTTTCGTCGTCGCGGTCCCAGTAGAACGCGTCGGTCACGATCAGGCCCTGGCCGTCGCGAAGCCCGATCGAATGCACATCGGTGATTTCGAGCAGCAGCGCGATCAGCTTCTGGCCGCCCTTCATCAGGCCGAACTCGGCAGCCTGCTTCAGCGCGTTGGTGGTGTCGCCGCCGGCATTGGCGAGCGCCACGACCTTGGCCTTGGAGGCCTGAGCCTGCAGCAGGAACGACGAGAAGTCGGAGGTGTTGAGCGGATGGCGCACGTCGCCGATCACCTTGCCGCCGGTTTCCCTCACCACATTTGCCGCGTCACGCTCCAGTGCGGCGCCGAACGCGTAGTCGGCCGTGATGAAGAACCAGGTGTCCTCGCCGCGCTGCACCATGGCCTTTCCGGCGACATTGGAAAGCGCGTAGGTGTCGTAGGTATAGTGCACCATGACCGGCGAACAGGCCGGCCCGGTCAGGTCGGAACTGCCGGCGCCCGAATTCATGAAGATCTTGTTCTTTTCCTTCATCAGGGTCTGCAGCGCCAGCGCCACCGAGGAGGTCGGGACGTCGAACACGGTGTCGACCTTGTCGTTGTCGATCCAGTTGCGGGCGATGCTGACGCCGACATCGGGCTTGTTCTGGTGGTCGCCCGACAGCACCTCGACCGGCTTGCCCTTGACCGTGCCGCCGAAGTCGGCGACCGCCATTTGCACCGCGACCAGTGAACCCTTGCCGGTGGCGTCGGAGTAGAGGCTGGACATGTCGGTGAGGACGCCGATCTTGACGACGTCGTCGGAAATCTGCGCGTTCGCCGCGCCGCCCGACACCGCGACGGCGAATCCGGCGGCCAGCGCGGCTGCAAGTGACTTCATTGGATGTCTCCCTGATTTTTTGGGCTTGGTCGTGAAGCCCCGTTCTACGCGGCTTCATGGCTGCCGGCAAAGCCGAGTTTTGCGCAATGCCCGCGCGATGCCGGCTTGGGATTGCGTCTTTCGGCGATGGTTTTGCGATGTTAGGCTTGCTGCCGGCGGGGACCCCGTCGCCCGCCCAACATGGAACGGGAGGACGATATGACTGAGAGCGTTTACAAGGTCATCGAACTGATCGGCACCAGCAAGGAATCCTGGGAAAAGGCCGCCAAGGCGGCGGTCGACCGGGCCGGGAAATCGCTCCGGGATCTCCGGGTGGCCGAAGTGGTCAAGCTCGACATGCAACTGGACGCCAAGGGCAGGATCGAAGCCTACCGCGCCAAGCTCAACGTCTCGTTCAAGTTCGAGGGCAGCTGACCCCCGATCCCCGGACCCTTTTGACCACCAATGATCCCGGCTCCGCGGCGCAGCGCGTGAAGGAGGCTGCACCGCGTCCGGGACGCTGCACCGAGTCCGGAACGCGGCCTGGCCGCATGGCGCGCGCGCCCAGCAAAGGGCGAGGCAGCAAAGGCATCACAGCTCCGGCAGCGTCGTCACATAGACATTGATGGTGCCGTCGGCTTCGGCGATCACCCGCAGCGTCCTGGAATCGAAGGCGATGTCGGCAAGCCGCAGGCCGGTGATTTCCGCCGCCACCCGCACGCCGTCCTCGTTCTTCTGGAAATCCGATATCACGGCGGCGAGCTTTTTCTGCGCGTTGCTGGCGAACGGCTTGAGATCGACGGCGGCCCGCTCCGCAAGCACCCTTTGCAGATGCGGCACGGCGGCGCGCGCGGCCGCCCCGAGCACCCCGAACGCCGCTTCGGATTCGACGGCGAGCTGGACATCGGTCAGCCGCACGGTCTGCTGTACCTGATCGAGCACCGGCCGGCCCCAGATATGCACGGTGGCCTCGCCGCCGAATCCGAACCAGCTCTTTTTTTCCCTGGCATGGACCAGCAGCGAGATCAGAAGCCGCTCGCCGGACGCCGCGACGCTGGCGTGCTTCACGGTGACCTCGACCGGGCCCGAGCCGTCCTCGGGAAAGCTCCGTCCGGCGAACTGCGCTTCCAGGATCCTGCCGAGGTCGGCAAACGGCACGTCGATCGGCACGCCGACGCTGACTGCTCCGGGGGTCGGCGGCACGATGGAGATTTTTTCCGGAAACGGACAATCCGGTTTGGTCTGCGCCGAGGTGATGCGGGTCTCGGCCTCGATGCCGGCCGTTACCGTGACCGCCGCGGCATCGACATGGGGCTGCACCGCGATCGCCCGGATCGGCCGCAATTCCAGCCACAGCGGCGGCAGCGACGAGGCGGGGCCGGTGCCCTGCAGCGGGATCGAGCGGCAGGCCCTGGCCCATTGCACCCGCGCGTTCTGCTCGAAAGTGGGATCGCTGCGGATTCGTGCGCCCGCCGCCGCGATCTGATCGGCGACATTCTTGTCGATCAGCGGCTTGACCTGCGCCGGCACGTTGACACGCGCGCCGGCCACCGAAAGGCTGCTGTCGCCGAGCGCCACCTGGCCGGCGAGATTGGCCTCGAGGTGCCAGGCCGCGGCAAGCTTAGGCCGCGAGGTGATGGTGATGTTGCCCTTGATTTCCGCGTTGGCGTTGAGCGCCTTGATCTTCACGCTGCCGATCTTCTTGCCGACATCGTTGCCGAGCAGGCTGCCGAGCGCGTCGCCGACCGCGCCGGTCGCCTTCGACGACAGCGAGCCGGTCACGTTCAGCGTTCCCGTCAGCGGGGTCGTCAGCGACAGCACATCCTGGGCGCCGGTCGCCGCGATCGGCCCGCGCGATGCGGTCCAGCCGATGTCGGCATTCTGCAGGATCTGCGATGCCGGATTGTCGGCCTTGCCGGTGAAGGTGCGTGGCGCGGCGCGGTCGGCGGCGTCGCGAATCGCGGCGATCGAAACCGAAGTGGTGGCAAGGATGATGGAGGAGCGCGACGCGGGCGGCAGCGGCGGCAATTCGACAAGCACCGGCGCACCGCCTGCGCCGCGCGGCGACAGCCAGTCCATGGCCTTCAGGCTGGCCAGGAACGAGACCGCAAGTACCGCGATCGCGAACAGAATCGTCTTGAGACGCATCGGCAGACGCATCGCCCCCCCGGACTGATTGAGCCCGCGAGTCTACAGGGCGGAGTCTGTCGGCGCCAGAGCGGCGAATTCCGCATCCGCCGGCCACGTCTGCGGGGAATTGACGGCGACATCGTGCTGGGTCGCCGCATTGCGGCAACAATGACGGAATTTGTTGCCAGTCAGAAACAAACATCGCGTTGATCTCGCGCCAACGCATCGTCGCCTCGTT